>Ga0105053_10004367_pt1 | contig 20907 bp, 20 predicted proteins | sample BON01_FD_78093 | JGI IMG/M metagenome (GOLD analysis project Ga0105053, IMG submission 78093) | Freshwater microbial communities from Lake Bonney liftoff mats and glacier meltwater in Antarctica - BON-01 | ecosystem: Environmental > Aquatic > Freshwater > Ice > Glacier meltwater | place: Lake...
AAGCTGGCCGAGATCATTCAGCTGAAAAAGATTCCCCTGCTGGCCGATGTCCGCGACGAGAGCGCGGAGGATGTGCGCATCGTGCTGGAACCGCGCGCCCGCACGGTAGAGCCGGACATGCTCATGGGGATGCTGTTTCGCAACTGCGATCTGGAGACGCGGTTTTCGCTCAACATGAATGTGCTGATCGACGGGCTGCAACCCAAGGTCTGCTCGCTCAAGGAGGTGTTGCGCGCATTCCTCGATCACCGGCGCGAGGTGCTGCTGCGCCGGTCGCAATTCCGGCTGGAAAAGATCGACCACCGGCTTGAGGTGCTCGAAGGGTTCATCATCGCCTTTCTCAATCTTGACCGGGTGATCGACATCATCCGCTACGATGATGAACCGAAATCGGCGCTGATGCGCGAGGATTGGTCCGCCGATCATCCGCGCGCGATGTCGGAAAAGGATTATGTGCCGCCCGCGCCTGCGGCGGAGCCGTCGCTGTCGGATGTGCAGACCGAGGCGATTTTGAACATGCGCCTGCGGTCGTTGCGCCGGCTGGAAGAGATGGAACTGTTGGCCGAGCAGGAGGCGCTGATGAAGGAGCGCGCCGATCTGGATGATCTGATGGCGGGTGAGGGCCTGCAATGGGGCCATATTGCGCAGGAACTGCGCGAGACGCGCAAGGCCTTTGGCAAGAACAGCCCCGGCGGCGCGCGCCGCACCACCTTCGGCACCGGCACGGCGGTCGAGGACGTGCCCTATGAGGCGATGATCGAACGCGAACCGGTGACGGTCGTCTGCTCGAAAATGGGCTGGGTCCGCGCGATGAAGGGCCATCTGGCCGAAGGGGCCGACCTCAAGTTCAAGGATGGCGACGCGGGCCGCTTCGTCATCCATGCCGAGACCTCCGACCGGCTGCTGATCTTTGGTGCCAATGGCCGGTTCTATACCGTCGGCGTCGCCAACCTGCCCGGCGGGCGCGGTATGGGAGAGCCGCTGCGCCTGATGATCGACCTGCCCAATGATGCGGCTATCGTGACGATGTTCATTCACAAGCCCGGTGAAAAACTGCTGGTCGCCTCATCGGCGGGCGATGGCTTTGTCGTGCCCGAGGACGAGGTGGTGGCGCAGACCCGCGCCGGGCGGCAGGTGCTGAACGTTGGTTCCGCCACGGCGCGGACCTGTCGGCGTGTGAAGGGGGACAGCGTCGCCGTGGTTGGCGAGAATCGCAAGGTGCTGGTGTTTTCGCTCGAAGAATTGCCGGAAATGGCGCGGGGCAAAGGCGTGCGGCTGCAAAAATACAAGGACGGCGATATGTCCGATGCGACGACGTTCCAGCTTGCGGAGGGTCTGTCATGGCTTGATCCGGCAGGGCGCACGCGCACGCAGACCGAGCTTGATGAATGGATCGGCAAACGGGCCACAGCGGGCCGGATGGCGCCACGCGGGTTTCCGCGTGACAACCGGTTTGACGCCTGATGACGCGTGAGCAGCTTGTCCGCTATGGGGTCATTGCGATGCTCGTCGCGGTTCCGGTCGGTATCGGGGTGGCCTATTGGCGCGCGACAATTCAGGTCATCGGCGACGAGTGCCCGGTCATCGATGCAGTACCTGAGGGGACCACGTTTGCGGATCGTCAGCGCACCGATCAACGTCTTGATCTGGACTATGACCTGCGCCCGACGCGCGATGGGCCCGCGCTTGCCTGTCTCAACATCCTGGGTCAGGCAAAATGCGAGAGTGATGGCCCTGCAATTCTGGCCGGGCAGTTGGGTTATCGCGGAGATATCACGTATTTCAGCATCCCGGAGGGCCGCACCGCCATGGTTCGGCTGAGCAGCAGCCGTTTGCTTTGCGTGATGCCTGATCCCTAGCGGTTGGCGGGTGCGACTGCGCCGTCAGAAATTTGGGCAAGGTGCAGTTCAGCACAAGTTCCCCTGCCGTGTCGGTCCGGCCTGGTTCACTTTCGACCGTCCGGCAGTCCTGCGGCCAGCCATCCTCGTATTGCGGCCAGAGCCCGTGCAGGACCCAGCCGAACTCTGTCGTGCCATCGCATTGCGGCGATCCCCGCGCGTCTCCCTCCAGCACGCACCAATTGGGCGACCATGACAGCGCCATGACATAATACTCGAACTCTCCCGCTACGTCCTGCGCCCGCAGGGGCGCGCCAAAGGTCATGAGCAGGGCAAAAAGCAGGCGGGGCATTTTGATCTTTCCTAAACCGGTCCGCGCGACTATATAGCGCCCAAGTTCCCCGACAACGAGAACCTGGCCCGCAAGGGTCGCCCCAGCCGGGGCCCGGGAAAGTCGTGGGAAAGGATTGATTGCGAAGGAGACGCCGGCATGGCCGACAAACCCATCATGGCCCGCGCCACAGCCGTCTGGCTCGTGGATAATACGACGCTGACATTTGCCCAGATCGGCGATTTCTGCGGCATGCACGTGCTTGAAGTGCAGGGGATTGCGGATGGCGACGTTGCCTCCGGCGTCAAGGGATTTGACCCGGTCGCCAACAACCAGCTGGCCGCAGCCGAGATTGAAAAGGCCGAAAAAGACCCGTCCTACAAGCTGCATCTGAAGTTCAATGCCGCCGCGCAGGGCGAGGAAAAGCGCCGGGGCCCGCGCTATACTCCGCTGTCAAAGCGGCAGGACCGTCCCGCCTCGATCCTGTGGCTGGTCAAATTCCATCCCGAACTGTCGGATGGTCAGATCGCCAAGCTTGTGGGCACCACCAAGCCCACGATTCAGGCAATCCGCGAACGTACCCATTGGAACATCGGCTCGATCGACCCGATCGATCCGGTCGCCCTGGGCCTGTGTCGTCAGACCGAGCTTGATGCTGCGGTGCAAAAGGCCAATGCCAAACGCGCCCGCGAAGGTGGCGTGATTTCGGATGACGAGCGGCGCAAGCTCGTCTCGACCGAGCAGAGCCTTGGTATGGCACCGGAACCGCGCATGACCCCCGACCTCTCTGGTCTGGAGACTTTTGGCGTGACCGAGACCGCCGAGACCGCCGAGGACCCGAGTGGCCCGGAAGAGGACGAAGAAGATACCCGCGACATCCGCGATGCCGACAGCTTTTTCAAGCTCTCGGAAGAGGCCGCAGCGGATGAAGATGACGAGGACGAAACGGACGGCAATCGCCGTCGCTGATCTGATGGTGCAACGCTGCGCGGGCATGGTCCGCGCGGCGCCCTTGTGCCAGGCCCGCGCCGCAACCGCCCCCCTATCGGGGCAAGCCTGACGATTATGGGAGAGATCATGCGCCTGTTTGCCGGTTTCGTCTTTGCCATGCTGGCCCAGCCCGCCTTTGCCGTCGAAAACTGTGATGAATGGTGGTTTACCCGCAATCTGATCTATGATCGCGCCGGGTATTGCTTTGCCTCCGAACTGGGCCGTGCGGTGTTTGACAATACCGGCTGTATTCCGGGCGAGGCAAAACTCACGCCAGAGGAACTCAACACCGTCGCCGCGATCCGGCAACTTGAACAGCAGCTTGAGTGCAAGGTCGACACCGAGGGCCGCTCGCTGAATGTCCCCAACATTCAGGCCCGGATGCAAATGATCGATATCCCGGTGCCCGATGAGTATGAAAGTGGCTGCTATGGCTGGCGCGGTGCGCCAATCAGCCTGCATGCGGCCCGCCGCGATAATGCGCCGGTGACCGGGATGATCGAGATGGGCGGCGATGTCTATTACGCCTTTACCCATGTCGATGGCTGGGATTTCATCGTCATGCAGAACGGCAGCCCCGCCATGGGCTGGATGCGCGAAGTGCAGATGCAACCCGACAGTTGTGAACACAGCGCGGGCTGAGGATCAGAGCGCGCGGCGCGCCTTTATCGCTGCCGTAATCGTGCCTTCGTCGAGGTAATCAAGTTCGCCCCCCACCGGCACCCCCTGCGCCAGCGAGGTGACGGTCACTCCGGGCAGGTGGTCGGCGATGTAATGCGCTGTGGTCAGCCCGTCGATCGTGGCACCCAGCGCCAGAATGACTTCGCTCACATGCTCTGACGCGATCCGGTCGATCAGCAGCGGGATGCGCAACTCGTCCGGCCCCACAGCATCGAGCGCCGAGAGCGTGCCGCCCAGCACATGATAGCGGCCTTTGAACACATTGGTCCGCTCCATCGCCCAGAGATCGGACACATCCTCGACCACGCAGATCATGCCGATGTCGCGTTTTTCGTTGGCGCAGATCGGGCAGATGTCGGCCGTGCCCAGATTGCCGCAATTCAGGCAATCGCGCACCGTGGAGCCGACCTTTTGCATTGCCTGCGCCATGGGCAACAAAAGCTGCCCGCGTTTGCGGATCAGATGCAGCACTGCCCGTCGGGCAGAGCGTGGCCCAAGCCCCGGCAGCCGCGCCATCAGGTCGATCAGCGCCTCGATCTCGCTGGTCTCGCCGCTCATTGCTGCGGCTTCAGAACGGCAGTTTCATGCCCGGCGGCAGGCCCAACCCTTCGGACATCTTGTTCATTTCCTGCGCTGCCCGCTCGGATGCCTTCTGCTGCGCATCCTTGATCGCGGCGAGGATCAGATCCTCGACCACTTCCTTGTCATCGGCGTTAAAGATCGACGGGTCGATGGTCAGCCCGGTCAACTCGCCCTTGGCTGTTGCGATGGCGCGCACCATGCCGGCGCCGGATTGCCCCTCCACCGTGATCAGGTCCATCTCTTCCTGCAGTTGGGCCATCTTGCCCTGCATTTCCTGCGCGGCCTTCATCATCTTGGCCATATCGCCGATGCCGCCAAGTCCTTTGAACATGTGATCGCTCCCGTTCTGATTTGCATCAGAGATATGCGCGGGCCCGTCCCGGTGCAAGGCGGCGGGTCAGGCGGATGTGCCGGAGGGAGTGCCATCCTTGGACCCAGAGTCATGCACAGAGTCGGGCGCAGAGTCATGCACAGAGTCGGGCACAGAGTCGGGCGCAGTGTCGGGCGCAGTGTCGGGCGCAGAATCATGCACAGAGTCGGGCACAGAGTCGGGCACAGAGTCGGGCACAGAATCAGATGAAGTGTCCGGCGCAAGATCTGGTGCGGGCTGCGACTCTGTCGTCATCTGCATTTCTGTCGCGGGCCGTGAAAACCATTCGCGCTCAAGCTGAAATCCCAGCGCCCGAAAGCTCGCTTGCGCGGCCCAGTTGCCGGTCCATGTATCGGCAAAGAGATCGTCACAGCCGGTTTCGCGCGCATGAGCGACAGCCGCATCGCAGAGCGCGCGGGCATGGCCGTCGCGCCGCGCGCTTTCAGCGACGGCGATGTGTTCGATGATCAGCCGCCTGCGCGCCGGGCGCAGCGGCGTGGCGGGCCTGTCGGCGATTTGCGCCCAGAGATATCCCTGCGGCCGGTCGCGGTCATCAAAGCTCAGAAACACGACTGAACCCTCGGCCTCCAGACAATCTTGCAGCCAGTTGCTCAACGCAGCAGGGTCCGGGTCCGCGATGAACCGGTCGGGGTAGGTATGCGAATGCCAGTCCTGCACATAGGCATTCAGCGCGACGATGACCGGGATGTCGGTGGCAGTTGCAGCGCGGGTGCGGGGCATGTCTCAATCCTCTTCGAATGGGTCCCATTCATCGGTGACCTCGGGGAGAGCCTCGGCCATGGCGACCTCGGCCTTGGCGGCTTCGGTCCTTATCGCCGTGATGCGCGCCTTGGGAAAGGCGCTCAGCACAGCCTGAACCAGCGGATGCGACAGGGCCTTCGCCTTCATGTCGGTTTCTGCGGTATCGCGCGCCTCGGCAATTGTCGCGGCACCGCCGGTGTTAACCACGCTGACGGCCCAGCGGTTCCCGGTCCAGGCCTGTAGCCGCGCGCCAAGCCGTTGGGCCAGGTCGGGGGCGGCATCCTCGGTCGGTTCCATCTCGATCCGGCCGGGGGAATAGCGGGCAAGACGCAGCGTGGTTTCGACCTCGACCAGCAGTTTGACGTCGCGGTGATGCCGGATCAGGGCCACGACGTCGTCGAATTCGGCAAAACGCGCCAGCGCGTCGGGGGCTGTCGCAATGGCAAGCTGTGCATTGGGGCCGCCTGTGCCGGGATGGGTCGGCACCACCCCCGTCGCGCGCGCCGACACCGGCGCTGTGCTCTGTCCTGCGGGGGCGGGCCTGCCGCCGCCACCGCCGCCCGTTGGCGGGTTGGTTTGGACCGAGCGGATCAATTCCTCTGGCGTGGGAAGGTCGGCCACATGGGTCAACCGGATCACCGCCATCTCGGCGGCCATCATCGCATTGGGGGCCAGCGCCACCTCGTCCAGCGCCTTGAGCAGCATCTGCCAGAACCGTGCCAGCACCCGCATCGGCAGCGCCTGCGCCATCGCCTGTCCGCGCGCGCGCTCGTCCGGGCCAACGGTCGGGTCCTGCGCCGCCTCGGGCGTGATCTTGATCACCGAAATCCAATGCGCAATCTCGGCCAGATCGCGCAGCACGGCCAGCGGATCGGCGCCTTCGGCATATTGCGCGGCAAGTTCGGTCAGGGCCGCCGCCGCCTCGCCGCGCAGGATCATGTCAAAAAGGTCGAGGACGCGGCCCCGGTCCGCCAGCCCCAGCATCGCGCGCACCTGCACCGCCGTCGTCTCGCCCGCACCATGCGAGATCGCCTGATCGAGGAGCGATGTCGCATCGCGCGCCGAGCCTTCGGCAGCGCGGGTAATCAGCGCCAGCGCATCGTCACTGATCTGCGCACCCTCGCCTGCCGCGATCTTTTGCAAAAGCGCGATCATCACCTCCGGCTCGATCCGGCGCAGGTCGAACCGCTGGCAGCGCGACAGCACCGTCACCGGCACCTTGCGGATTTCGGTGGTGGCAAGGATGAATTTCACATGCGCGGGCGGTTCTTCCAGCGTTTTGAGCAGCGCGTTGAAGGCCGAAGTGCTGAGCATATGCACTTCGTCGATGATGAACACCTTGTAGCGGGCGGACGCAGCGCGATAGGCGACGGAATCGATAATCGCATCGCGGATGTTCTGCACGCCCGACTGGCTCGCCGCATCCATCTCCATCACATCGACATGGCGGCCTTCCATGATTGCGGTGCAATGTTCGCAAACGCCGCAGGGGGCAATGGTCGGCCCGCCGGAGCCATCAGGGCCGATGCAGTTCATCCCCTTGGCAATGATCCGGGCGGTGGTGGTTTTGCCGGTCCCGCGAATCCCGGTCATGATAAAGGCCTGCGCGATGCGCCCCGCCTCGAATGCGTTTTTCAGGATGCGCACCATCGCATCCTGCCCCACCAGATCGGCAAAGGTCTCGGGCCGGTACTTGCGGGCCAGAACCTTGTAGGCGGGGACGGTCTCGGTCATGCGGGTTCAGGCTTTCCAGATTCGGGCAGTCGCGTCAAACTAGGCCCCGGATCGCGGCAGGTCCACCACGGAGCGCGCAATGCCCGAGTTTGTTATCCATGACCTGACGCTGGGCGGCGGCACGCTGGCCCTGTCGCCAATCCCCGGACGCACGCGGCACTATGCGACAGACCGGGACAGGCTGCTGGCATGGCGGCCCGCGCTGGTCGTGACGATGACAGAACTGTCAGAACTGGCGCGCAAGGGGGCAGGGGGGCTGCCGGAGGATCTGGCCGCGGCGGGGATCGGCTGGCGGCATTTGCCGGTGCGTGATTTCGGCACGCCGGACGCGGCGACTGAAGCAGCGTGGGCCCCCATTGCGGCCGAAGTCATGGCAGTGCTGGCGCAGGGGGGCCGCGTGCTCATCCATTGTCATGGCGGCTGCGGACGCTCTGGCATGGCGGTGCTGCGCCTGATGATCCGCGCGGGCGAGGCACCGGAGGCGGCACTGGCCCGGTTGCGCGCCACGCGCCCCTGTGCAGTGGAGACTCCGGACCAGCTTGCATGGGCGCTGCGGGCATGACGCGGCGCAAGTTGACGCTGTCGTTGCTGTGCCTCTGGCTCCTGATCTGGGGCATGTCGGTGGGCGTAACTTATATGACCGCGCCCACCGGCGACGGGTTCACGCGCGGTATGAACCGACTTGCGCTGCTTGCAGGCGGTCAGGGGCTGGCGGCGCTCATCGGTGTGACGACGTTCATCATCAGCCGCCCGCTGCCCGCCTCCGACAGGCTGCGCCGGGCGGCATGGGTGCCGCTGATCCTCGCGCTGCTGCTGGTGGCCGCGATGGTCGCGCCGTTTGTGATTGTCTGACTCGACAGGCGATAGGCGCCCAAAGTTAGGTCCATCCCTGACGCCGTGGCATCTTTTGGCCCTGAATATCCCCGCCGGAGGCCGCGCCAGTCACAGCCACCGGCGATGACCAAACGCGCCTCACTCGCCGCGCTTCTTCTTGCCCAGCCATTTGCCGGTCTTGGTCATCTTGCCGAACGACTTGGCCCGCGCCCGCGCTTCGGCCACCGATTCGGTGCTGAAGCGGTCCTCGCGCGACAGTTTGCGCCAGCGGGTCAGACGCTCCGGGTCCAGTTCGCCCGCGGCGATGGCGGCCTGCACGGCGCAGCCCGGTTCGCTTTCATGCGTGCAGTTGTTGAACCTGCAATCGCCGATCAGGTCGGTCACGTCGGAAAAAACCGACCAGATCCCCTCTGCCGCGTCCGATAGCTGCAATTCGCGAATGCCCGGCGTGTCGATCAGCCAGCCGCCCGCCAGCGTGGGCCGCAGCGACCGCGCGGTGGTGGTATGTCGCCCCTTGGCGTCATCCTCGCGAATGCCCTGCACCTCGGCCATGACTCCGGTCAGGTGGTTCTGCAACGTGGTCTTGCCCACGCCGGAAGAGCCGACCAGCGCCAGCGTCTGCCCCGGCCCGCACCATGCGTTGAGCCGGGCCACATCGTCAGCGTCGCGCCCGTCGATCGCAAAGGCGGTAACGATCGACGACAGCCGCGCGGCGGTCTTGACATATTCCGACGGGTCGTCGGACTGATCCGCCTTGGTCAGCACGATCAGCGGCAGGCACCCGGCTTGGGAGGCCATGGCGAGGTAACGCTCCAGCCGCGCCACGTTGAAATCAGCGTTGCAACTGGTGACGATGGCCAGCGTATCGACATTGGCGGCGATCAACTGTCGCTCTGCCACCGGTCCTGCGGCGCGGCGCGCGATTTCGGTGTTGCGCTCCAGCCTGCGCACGGCGCGCGGGCCGTCGCGCAGCACCCAGTCGCCCACGGCATAAAGCCCGGTGGAATCAGGGGTGACGAGTGAGTCCGGTCCCGCTTCGGTCAGCACCGAGAGCGTGGAACGGGTGACTTCGGCCACGCGCGCGGGTGTGGCTGTTTCGCCATCGTCGATCTGATGCGCGAAGTGCTCCGACCATCCAAGGCCGGAAAGGGAATATTGGGTCAATGCATGTGTCCCGGAACGAAGGAAAATGACCTGCTCTCAGGCAGGCGGTTTGCCGACGGGCGGGGGCGGATTCAGACCGCCGCGGCCCGGAGGATGATGACAATGGCCATGATGTCCTCCTTCGTTCTGATTGCGCCTGCGCGCGTGGGCGTTCTGATTGCGCCTGCGCGCGTGGGGTTATGCTCGGGCTCTGCCTGCGTGGGCGTTCTGATTGCGCCTGCGCGCAGATGGGTGAGAGGCTGAACACGACCCAAGTGGGTCTCGTTGCGGCTGCTTCCTTCCGGACCTGACCGGGTTGGCGAGGCACCTGCCCGCGCCAACCTCTCGATCTGTCATATAGGCCGCGCCGATCGCTTGCGCAAGAACCCTGAGCGGCGTCAGCCGGTGATCAGCCCCGCCGCCCGCGCACCTGCCATCAGGTCTGACGCCACATGATGCGCAAAGCGCCCCGATGCCGCGTGCATGTCGGGGATCTGCACGACGGTCATGCCCGCCGCATGCGCCGATTGCGCGCCGGGTTCGGAATCCTCGAATGCGAGGCAGCGCCCGACAGCCAGACCCAACCGTTCTGCGGCCAGCAGATAAGGATCGGGCGCCGGTTTCGCCGCGCCCACATCTTCAAAGGTGATCACCGCCTGAAACCAGCGATCAAGCCCGGTCGCCGCAAGTTTGGTCTGCGCGGGCACCCTGCGGCTCGATGTGGCCAGCGCGATCGGCAGGCCCATGGCGCTGATCCGCTCCATCAGCGCCACAACGCCGGGTTTGAGCGGGATGCCCGCCTCGAACTGCGCATAGCTGCGCCGGTCCCATTCGGCGTTGAACGCCTCCGGGTCGATCGGCGCTCCGGTATATTCCGCCAGACGGCGCACCCGTTCGGCATCATGCACCCCGGCCAGCGTCTCGAAATAGGCCAGCGGCACCGAAAGGCCCAGCACGGTGCAAGTCTCGACCCCGGCGATATTGCAGAGCGATTCGGTATCGATCAGGGTGCCATCCAGATCGAACACCACGCCGTCATATAGCAGGCTCATGACGCGGACAGTCCGCCCGGACAGAAAAGACGGGTGTAAACGCCGTAGCACACCGCCTGCCGGCCAAAGCCTGCAACGTCGATACGGGCATAGAGAACCCGGTCCTCGTAACGCACATCCATCGCGGCGCGGGCCAGTTCGGCGCAGCCTGTGGGATTGGCCTGACAGGTGGCCAGCAGGACCATCGCGGCAGGATCGGTCACATCGTCCAGTTGCCCGGCAGTGATGGCATCGGTGATCAGGCTGCGGATCTGCGCCTCCACGTCGGCCTGCGACGGTTTGGTGAAATAGGCGGCCACCCCGGCCAGCACGAGAACGATCAAGAGCAGTCTGAACATCGGAAATTCCTGTCACAAGGTAGCGGCCCTTATCGCGGCAGCCGCCCGCAGTGTCGAGGGGTGGTGTCGAGGGGCGCTTCAGACCGCCTTGGGTCAGAAACGCAGGGAAAAGCGGTGAAACCCCTCCGGCGAGGGGCCGATATCACTGATATCATTGGCGTCAAGCCCGCCCATATGTGCCCGCGCCCCCGGCCCGGTGTCAAACCATGCCGCGGTGCCGAGCAGGGAGGCAAAGCGCCAGACCTGTGTTGTGGCCGGACGCAGCGGCCCGCCATCACGCAGATGCCGGATCACCACATCACGGGTGCCTTCGGTCGCCTGATGGATCATCCTGGCGCATTTGGCCGCTGCAAAGCCGCCGCCGCCCCCGGCACGGTAGCTGTTGGATATCACGACCACCCGCATGTCCGGCGTCAGCGGCGACCCGTGCCATTGCAGATTGCTGATCCGCCGTGCCTGCGGGTTGCGGATCTGGCCATCCGGTCCGCAGCGCGGCGGTTGCGATGGGTCGATCACATAGGTCAGTCCGTCGAATACGTCGAAATTGTAGCTTGGAAATTCCGGGTCGATCAGTGGCTGATCCGTGACACCCGGCGTCACGGTCAGAAACAGCCCCGCGCTATGTTCAAGCCAGTCGATCACCCCGGCCCCGGTCAGTTCCAGAATGCATAGCGCGTTGGGGTAAAGGTACAGCTCTGCGGCATGGCGCAGCTTGAGCGCGCCGGGCGCGATATCAAGGAAATTTTCTGGCCCGCTGCGCCCGCCCACCTTGAACGGCGCCACGGCAGAGATAACCGGCAAGTCCGACCATACGGTTCCCTGCATATATCTTGCCGCATAGGCGCGCTGGGCATCGGCGACGATCTGCAGGGTCGGATCGGGGGCCACCAGCGCGAAATAGCTTTGCAGCGGGATCGCGGTATGGCCGACGGGCCGGCGGATCTCTGCGCGCACCCGGTCATGCAGACCCTGCGCGCCCTGTTCGATATCGGTATCGGTCGCCACAAGTGCCTGCATCCGGTTGTCCGCATCGCGCTGCGCAATCGGCATCACCTGCGAGGCATGGGCCACCGGGGTCCAGACCCCGTCATGCCGGTCGAGCAGCAGGTCGATGACCCCCAGATGCGATCCGTTGAACCCGGCCATCACCGCCGGAACCCCGTGCAATGTGCCCGCGCCCGGATCGACGGCGGCGCTGCGCCTGATTCCCGGTCCGGGAAATACCTGATGTGTGTGCCCGGCCAGCAGGGCATCGATCCCCGGCACGGCGGCCAGTGGCACGGCAGCATTCTCCATGCCCTCCGCATGCTGATCGGCACCGATGCCCGAATGGCATAGCGCGATCACCACCTCGGCCCCCGCCGCGCGCAACAGCGGCACCTGCGCCCGGGCGGCGACGATGATGTCATGGGTGTCGATCTGCGCGCCCAGCAGATGTCTGTCCCAACTGGTCAGTTGCGGCGGGGCAAAGCCGATAACGCCGATGCGCAGCGGATAGTCGCGGCCATCCGCAGCGGTGATCTGCTTGTCGATCAGGCACCAGGGCGCCACCAGCGTCTGGTCCTGCGCCGCATCGCGCGCGGGGCCGACGGTGATATTGGCCGAGACGATGGGAAAACGCGCCTGCGCAATCGCCTGCTGCAAAAAGCCGAGGCCGTAATTGAATTCGTGATTGCCCAATGTCGCCGCGTCATAGCCCAGCGCATTCATTGCCGCGATCATCGGGTGGGTGCCACCGGCAAAACCCTCTTTCGCGATAAGGTCGGACACCGGATTGCCTTGCAGAAAATCGCCATTGTCAAACAGCAGACAATTATGAGAGTCCGCGCGCAGCCTGCGGATCAGGCTTGCCGTCTGGGCCAGCCCCATTTGCGGCGCGGGCCGGTCAAGATAATAATCATAAGGCAACAGATTGAGATGCAGATCGGTAGTTTCGAGGATCCGCAAATGCGCCTGAATTCTGCCCGCATCCATCTGGAACGGTTGGCGCTGCAACACAGTCGGGTCCCCTGTTTTCTGATTTTTCATCACATTATCAACCATAAGGCGAATTCCGGCGAGGTGAAGGTGATTTCATCGGCCATTTGCCCAATCTTACACAACGTGGCAGGAGTGCATCCATGATTCACGCAGAAACAGTCACCTTCGGCGGCTCTGGTCTGGACCGCGCAGCCGAGTTGCGCGCTGATTTCGCAGGGCTCGCGCAACTGGCCGCTGTGCCGGGTGCGCGCGCCATCACGCTCTGGCGGGGCAAGCCGCTGGTGGCGGGTGAGGGGCGCGATCATCTGGTGCGGCTGCCGCTGAACCATCCGCTCTTTGCGGACGTGCCGTCGGCGATCTTTCTGGGGCGCGAAGAAGGGCAGGGGGTCTGGGCGCATGATCTGTCGGCCTGGGATCCGGAGGATGTGGATTTCTCCACGCTGGGCGCGTTTCTGGACCCAAGCGAACAGCATCACCCCGATTTGCCCGCGGACCATTGTTTTGCCGAATTGCGCAGCGTGATGACCCGGCTATCGCCGCGCGATGCCGAGCTTGCGGCGACGGCCAAGGCGGTGATGGGCTGGCATCTGACGCATGGATTCTGCGCGCGTTGCGGGGCTGTCAGCCAGATCTTGATGGCGGGCTGGCAACGCACCTGCTCCATCTGCGGCGCGCATCATTTCCCGCGCACCGATCCGGTGGTGATCATGCTGATCCTGCGCGACGATCATGTTCTGCTGGGCCGGTCGCCGGGCTGGCCCGAGGGGATGTATTCTCTGCTCGCCGGGTTCATCGAACCGGGCGAGACGATGGAAGCGGCGGTGCGCCGCGAGGTATTCGAGGAATCGGGCGTCAGGGTCGGGCAGGTCAGCTATCTCGCGTCGCAGCCCTGGCCCTTCCCCGCCTCGCTGATGTTCGGTTGTCTGGGTGTGGCCGAAACCGAGGCGATTACCCTTGATCCCAAAGAGCTTGAAGCCGCCCTCTGGATCAGTCGCAACCGGCTGCACCGGATCTTTGCCGGCGAGGATCCCGAAATCCGGCCGGCGCGGCGCGGCGCAATTGCGCATTTTCTATTGTTTAACTGGCTTGAAGATACGCTCGACTGACTCCACATTGACGGCAACCAAGACGATCTGCCGAAACGGCGGGCGACCACAGGGGCAGCAGGGCGGGCCATAGAATGGAATTCAGTACCAAAACCGATATCGAGGCACCGATTGCGCATGTTTTTGCGCAACTCACCGATTTTCCGGTATTTGAACGGCAGGCAATGCGGCGCGGCGCCGATGTGCGCCGTCGCGACACTCTGGCGCGGCCCGGTGTCGGCTCTGCCTGGGACGTGACGTTCAAGTTCCGCGGAAAGGACCGGCATGTCGTGGCCACTGTCACGGCGTTCGAGATGCTGAACGGCTATAGCGTGACGGCAACATCCGGCGGGCTCGACTCGGTGATGGTGATCGACCTTGTCGTTCTGTCGCGTACGCGCACGCGGCTTTCGGTGACGCTTACCCTCGTGCCAAAGACGCTGACCGCGCGAATCATGGTGCAGTCAATGAAACTGGGCCGGGGCAACCTGAACCGCAAGTTCGCAGCACGGGTCGAGGAATATGCACTGGACGTGCAGGGCCGCTACAAACGGCCCGGTTGAGCGGCCTCAGACGCCGGCGTCGTCTCATGCCTGCGCCGGGCAGCGGGATAAACGCCCATCAGCTTGATCATGTCGGTGAAATAATCCAGCTCTTCCATTGCGCGTTGCACGTTTTCATCCCCGGGGTGGCCTTCGATCTCGGCATAGAACTGCGTCGCGGTGAATTGCCCGCCGACCATATAGCTCTCAAGCTTGGTCATGTTGACGCCATTGGTCGCAAAGCCGCCCATCGCCTTGTAAAGCGCGGCGGGCAGGTTGCGGACCCGGAACACGAATGATGTCATCATCCCGTATTCGCCGCGCCGCGTCATGTCCGCCCCGCGCGCCATGATCAGGAACCGGGTGGTGTTGCGGTCATGATCCTCGATATGCCGGGCCAGCACGTCGAGGCCGTAAATTTCAGCTGCAATCTCGCTGGCAAGCGCGCCTTCGGATTTATCCCCGAGTGCGGCCACATCGCGCGCGGCGGCGGCATTGTCGGACCAGTTGAGCGTGGCCAGACCGTGTTGACGTAAAAATCCCCGCGCCTGACCCAGCAGGATCGACATGCTGCGCACCCGTTTCAGATCGGATATCTGCGCGCCCGGTACTGCCAGCAGGTTGATATGCACCCGCACAAACGCCTCGTCCACGATCTGCAAACCACTGTCGGGCAACAGCAGATGCACATCCGCCACCCGGCCATAGGTCGAGTTTTCGACCCCGATCATCCCCAGATCGGCATCGCCCCGGCGCACCGCGTCAATCGCATCCTCAAAGGTGGCGCAGGGCATCGGTTCCATGTCGGGAAGGGCCTCGGCGCAGGCCTGATGGCCATAGGCGCCAAGCTCTCCCTGAAATGCGATGCGTCCGGTCATGGCCGTTTCCTTTTTGACCCTCACCGCGCGAGGGCAATTCGTCGCGCGTCTATACCTTGCACTGGGGGCTTGGAAGCGGGTAGATAGCGCCAAATCGGCGAACGGAATGGGACGCGACATGTTCGACACAATGACTTTGACCAAGATTACCGGCGCGCTGTGCGGGTCCCTTCTGATCTTTCTTCTGGGCGGGTATGCCGCCGAAAACATCTACAAGAGCGGCAGCCACGGCGATGGTGAACAGGCCTATGTGATCCCGGTCGAGGGTGCGGAAACGACCGAAGTCGCTGTCGACGAAGGCCCCGCCTTTGCCGAGCTTTTTGCCGTGGCTGACGCTACTGCGGGCCAAAGCGCGTTCCGCGCCTGTCAGGCCTGCCATTCGGTCGAGCCGGGTGACAATGGCACCGGCCCTTCGCTTCATGGTGTGGTCGGGCGCGCGCCAGCAGCGGAGCCTGGCTTTACCTACTCAGCCGGTTTCGAAGCGGTCAACGCCGGCTGGACACCGGAAGAACTCGATCACTTCATCGCCAACCCCAAAGGCTATGCGCCGGGTACCGCCATGGGATATTCCGGCATGCGCAGCGCATCGGACCGGGCAGACCTGATCGCCTATCTCGACAGTCTCGACGGCTAGGCTGTTGCACGTCGTGACAAGGCCGCCCGCTCTGCTGGTGCGGCCTTTTTCTTTGTCAATTCTCCGTGCAACCGGCAGCGCAGGCTGAATTCACACGCTGGTCACGCAATCTCAACTTGAATGTTCGACAAAGCGGCCTGTAGCGTAATCTTTAGGTAATCTCACCCGTATTTCCGACAGGAGAGCTGACATGCCCGCCACCCGCCGCCCGCTCCGCGCCCATGCCATTGCCATTGCCGAAAGCAGCACTTCATCCGGTCTGCGGCTTTGGCTGACGGGGTCGGTACTGGCACTTGGCGCGCTCTGGGCGCTGCCGGGGTGGAGCCAGGAGGCAGGGATCATCACCAGCCACGGTTATTCCACCTTTGGCGAGCTGAAATATCCGGCGGATTTTACGCATCTGGATTATGTGAACCCCGATGCGCCCAAGGGTGGAGAGATCAGCACCTGGGCGCAGGGCACCTTCGATACGCTCAATCCCTATTCCCGCGAAGGGCGCGGCGGCGCGCTATCCACGATCGGTTATGAATCCCTGCTCATCGGCACGGCGGACGAGGTGAGTGCCGCCTATTGCCTGCTTTGCACCACGCTCGAATACCCCGAGGATGAAAGCTGGATCACCTTCCACATGCGCCCCGAGGCGATGTTCAGCGACGGCACCCCGGTCACCGCGCATGATGTCGTGTTCTCGCATAACCTGCTCGTCGAACAGGGCCTGCCGTCCTATGCCGCAATCGCCGGTTCGCTGATCGCCAGCGTCGAGGCGCTGGATGATCATACCGTCAAATGGACCCTCGCCGAAGGTGCCACCAGCAATGACGCTTTCAGCCTCGCCGGTGGCACCCCCGTCTGGTCCAGTGCGTGGTACGAGGAAACCGGCGCGCGGCTCGACGAAACCCGTTATGAAATATCGCCCGGCTCCGGCCCCTACATGCTCGACAGTTATGACGTGAACCGGCGCATCACCTATCGGCGCAACCCCGATTATTGGGGTGAGGACCTGCCGATCAACATCGGTCGCGCCAATTTCGACGTGATCCGGGTGGAATATTTCGCCGATACGACCGCTGCATTCGAGGGGTTCAAGGCGGGCGATTTCACCTTCCGGCAGGAAAACAGCTCGATCACCTGGGCCACGGGTTACGAGTTTCCTGCACTCAGCAATGGCTGGGTGGTCAAGGCCGAATTGCCCAACGGCAATCTGCCGGGCGCTGTCGGCATGGTCTTCAACCTGCGGCAGGAAAAGTTTCAGGACATCCGCGTGCGCCAGGCGCTGGCGCTGATGTTCAATTTCACCTGGACCAACCAGACCTTGCAGTTCGGGCTTTTTGATCAGCGCGAGAGTTTCTGGCAGAACTCCGTTCTCGCGGCGACCGGTGTCCCCGAAGGACGCGAGCTTGAATTGCTGCAATCGGTGGCCGACATGATCGACCCCGCCATTCTGACCGAGCCGGTGAGCATGCCGCATGTGTCGGGCGACGGACAGCTTGACCGGGGCAACCTGCGTCAGGCGATTGCCCTGCTAGAAGAGGCGGGCTGGGTGCCCGGCGATGACGGCGTGTTGCGCAAGGATGGCGAGGTGTTCACCCTTGAATTCATGAGCGACAATTCTTCGTTCGAACGTGTCATCACCCCCTTTATCGACAACATGATCCGGCTGGGGGTGCAGGCAGAGTTCAACCTGATCGACCCCGCACAATATACCAACCGCGAGCGCGCCTTCGACTGGGACATGATCTATGACGGCTATACCAATAACCTTGAGGAAAGCCTCGGCCTTAATCAACGCTTTGGCTCGGACGGTGTTGCCGATGTGTTCAATCCGTCGGGCTATTCGTCGCCTGCCGCAGACGCGCTGATTACCGCAGTCTCAGAGGCTGAAACCTATGACGAGATGGCCGCAGGCGTGCGCGCCATCGACCGGATCATGCGGCGCGAGCTGTTCTTGGTGCCGACGTGGTATAACCCGAACTACTGGGTCGCCTATTTCGACATGTATGAATACCCCGAACCGCTGCCGCCCTATGCCTTGGGCCAACTGGATTTCTGGTGGTATAATGCCGAAAAGGGCGATGCCCTGCGTGCCGCCGGCGCGCTGCGTTAACCCCAGACAGACAGGCATATGGGCGCTTACATCCTGCGACGGCTGCTCTTGGTGATTCCCACCTTGCTGGGGATCATGATCCTGAACTTTGCGCTGGTGCAATTCGTGCCGGGCGGGCCGATCGAACAGATCATCGCCGATATCGAAGGGCGCGGCGATGTGTTTCAGACCATTGCAGGCGGTGGCGGCGACAATGAAATCGCCACCGAATCCAGCGATTTCGACAGCCAATATGTCGGCGCGCGCGGCCTGCCACCGGAATTCATCCGCCAGCTTGAAATCGAATTCGGTTTCGACAAGCCACCGCTGGAACGGTTCCTCAACATGATGTGGGATTACCTGCATTTCGATTTCGGCAAAAGCTGGTTCCGCTCTGTCACCGTCGTCGATCTGGTGCTGGAAAAAATGCCGGTGTCGATCACGCTGGGCCTGTGGTCCACGCTGATCGCCTATCTCATCTCGATCCCGCTGGGCATCCGCAAGGCGGTGCGCGACGGGTCGCCCTTTGATACCTGGACCTCGGGGGCGATCATCGTCGGCTATGCGATTCCCGGATTCCTGTTCGCGATCCTGCTGATCGTGCTCTTTGCCGGTGGATCATACTGGCGGATATTCCCGCTGCGCGGGCTGACCAGCGACAACTGGGATCAGCTCAGCATGATCGGCAAGGTGCTCGATTATCTCTGGCACATCACGCTGCCGGTCTTTGCCTCGACCATCGCCTCCTTTGCCACGCTGACGCTATTGACCAAGAACAGCTTTCTGGACGAGATCAAAAAGCAATATGTGATGACCGCCAAGGCCAAGGGGCTGAGCGAATCCCGCGTGCTTTATGGCCATGTGTTCCGCAATGCGATGCTGATCGTGATTTCTGGCTTTCCGGCGCTGTTCATCGGGGTGTTCTTTGGCGGCAGCCTGATCATCGAGACGCTGTTTTCGCTCGACGGTCTGGGCCGGCTGGGGTTCGAGGCGGCGGTGCAGCGCGATTATCCGGTCGTGTTCGGCACACTCTTTGCGTTTTCGCTCATGGGCCTGGTGATCGGGATCATCACCGACCTCACCTATGTATTCATCGACCCGCGGATTGATTTCGAGTCGCGCGGATGACCCGGCTTTCCCCCCTCAATCAGCGCCGCTGGCGCAATTTCAAACGCAACCGGCGCGCGACATGGTCGCTGATCATCTTTTCCATCCTGTTCGGCCTTTCGCTTTTTGCCGAATTCATCGCCAATGACAAACCGATCATGGTCAGCTACCGGGGCGAAATCCGGCTCCCGGTGTTTCAGTTCTATTCCGAACGTGACTATGGCGGCGATTTTCCGACCGCCGCGACCTATTCGGATATCGAGTTGCAATGTCTGATCGCAACCGGCGGACTGGTCGATTGTTTCGACGATCCGCAGGGTCTGATCGCGCAGGCCGATGCCGGCACGATCACCGATCCGGAGTTTCAAAAGGGTTGGATGCTCTGGCCGATCATCCCCTATTCCTATCGCACCATCGTGGATGTACCCGGCGTGGCCCCGGCGCCGCCTTCGGCCACCAACTGGCTGGGCACCGATGATACCAAACGCGATGTCACCGCACGGGTGATCTACGGGTTTCGGCTCTCGGTGTTCTTTGCGATCATCGTGACGGCCTCCGCCTCGGTCATCGGCGTGCTCGCCGGTGCGGTGCAGGGTTATTTCGGCGGTTGGACCGACCTCATATTTCAGCGGATTCTGGAGATCTGGACCGGGATCCCTTCGCTCTATGTGATCATCATCATCTTTGCCATTCTGGGGCGAAGTTTCTGGTTACTCGTGTTCCTGACCGTGCTGTTTGGCTGGCCGTCGCTGGTGGGCGTGGTGCGGGCCGAATTCCTGCGCGCGCGCAACTTTGAATATGTCCGCGCCGCCCGCGCGCTGGGCGTCAGCAACACCACGATCATGTTCCGCCACATGCTGCCCAATGCGATGGTGGCCACGGTCACGCTGCTGCCTTTCCTTGTCACCGGGGCGATCGGCACGCTGGCGAGCCTCGATTTCCTCGGTTTCGGTCTGCCATCTTCGGCACCGTCGCTGGGCGAACTCACGCTGCAGGCGAAACAGAACCTGCAGGCGCCATGGCTCGGCTTTACTGCCTTCTTCACCTTTGCGATCATGCTCTCGCTGCTGGTGTTCATCTTTGAAGGGGTGCGCGACGCGTTCGATCCCAGAAAGACCTTTGCATGAGCGCAGTTCTTGAGGTCCGCGACCTGCATGTCAGGTTCCGGCAGGATGGCGACGTGACCCATGCGGTGCGCGGCGTGTCCTTTACCGTGGGCAAGGGCGAAACCGTGGCGCTGGTCGGCGAAAGCGGGTCAGGCAAATCGGTGACGGCGTTGTCCACGGTGCAATTGCTGGGCGACAGCGCCACTGTCGAAGGATCGGTCACCTATGCCGGCAAACAGATGATCGGTGCGACAGAGGCAGAGTTGCGCGGGGTGCGTGGCAATGACATCAGCTTCATCTTTCAGGAACCGATGACCTCGCTCAACCCGCTGCACACGCTGGAGCGGCAACTGGCCGAATCCATCGAGTTGCATCAGGGCCTGCGCGGTGACGCAGTCCGCGCCCGCATCATCGAGCTTTTGAACAAGGTCGGCATCCGCGACCCCGAAACCCGGCTGGGTGCCTATCCGCATCAGTTGTCCGGTGGCCAGCGGCAGCGGGTGATGATCGCCATGGCGCTGGCCAACGGGCCGGAACTGCTGATCGCGGACGAGCCTACCACGGCGCTCGATGTCACGATTCAGGCGCAGATCCTCGACCTTCTGGCGGAACTCAAGACCAAAGAGGGGATGAGCCTGCTGTTCATCACCCATGACCTGACCATCGTGCGCCGCATCGCCGACCGGGTCTGTGTGATGAAGGATGGCGAGATCGTCGAACAGGGCCCCACGGCGGGGATTTTTGCCAATCCACAGCATCCTTATACCCAGATGTTACTGGCTGCCGAATCGACCGGCCTGCCGCCGCCGGTCCCCGCCGGGGCCGAAGTCATCGTCA
>Ga0105053_10004373_pt1 | contig 20890 bp, 27 predicted proteins | sample BON01_FD_78093 | JGI IMG/M metagenome (GOLD analysis project Ga0105053, IMG submission 78093) | Freshwater microbial communities from Lake Bonney liftoff mats and glacier meltwater in Antarctica - BON-01 | ecosystem: Environmental > Aquatic > Freshwater > Ice > Glacier meltwater | place: Lake...
ACATATATATATATATATGTACATATATACATATATGTATATATATATGCATCCCACGAGTGGAAAATATGCTGCAAATTGCACTGCATTTCATGCAGATGTCGGACCGTCAGATTGTCCTGGACCATAAGCTCGTAGTTCAAAACCTTGTAGACTTTTGTGAGCTCGCGATCGGCAGGTGCTGTGACGAGCTCATCAGGAATCATCGATGCGTTTTTGATGGAGATTGGAAAATTCTTGTGTGCCATTTTTCTGCACAGTCCGCGCAAAAAGGCGGACTGTCGCGTGTTTTTGGGCATTGGACGGTATATATATGACACGAGCATGGCAAACTCCCACCACAGGGTGCGGTATTGGTGTAATCCAAGGCGGTCTGCATTGCCAGTATATAAGAGATAAGCACAGGCATACCGCCAGAAAGCATCAAGCCCAGTTTCGCGACTATGCTACACTCATGACAAGCTCTTCGAGTGTTACTTCCACCGCGGTAACACAAGCACGGGAAGATATTCAGGCTTTAAATCTGCAGTATAACGGGTTGTGCGATGAATGTGATGCCCTCGATATTACAAAAGGAAGTCTGGAGGCGGATGTGCGCGCGCTGACTGCACAGCATGCGGACTTGCTTGGATTGCGAGACACGGTCCAGACGGACGACACACACAAGGAACTTCTTCTCCGCCGTGAAAATGCCCTGGGTATTGCAACGGCAGAATTAAAAACAATACGCGACGCGATTGACCTGGAAACACACAATCTACAGCAAACCCAAGACCACCACCAGAGTCTCGCGCAAACATGTGCACAGCTTGCCGAACAGCACACTGGTCTTGTACAGCAGCTGCCGGAAGTGCGTGCCGATGTGGCAGAAGCTCGCACCACATTAGCCCAATTGCAGCAAGACAAGTCCAGCCACGAGGCGCAGTGTTGCGCGCTGCAAGCCGCTAATGTGCAGCAAAAGGCGGAGTTTGCGAGGGAAACCCAAGGCAGCATTATACGTCAAGACAATTTGCAAGAGAATGTTGCGTCTCTTGAAGACAGCATGAAGAATATGCAAGATAGGAAAGACACCCTAGAGCAGGAGCTCTTGGAACTCATTGAAACTGCTACACAAAGGTCAACAAGCAATGCGCATGCGTGGGCGCAAACACAAGATCAATTGAAAATGCACGAGGCCAAAATCATCGCGAGTGAAAACGAGTACATTGAGGCTGAAGAGCGTAGAGCAACGCAGACCCTACACACGCGCGAAAATGCTCGTAACGAACACGAGCTTGCGTGTGCACGGGAGTCCGCCCTGCTACAGGATATTATTATAACCCAACAAGAACGTCAAAGCGCACACGAAGCCGAACTGGGTGCTATGCGGGCTCAAATTGATATTGTCCAGATACAGTTGACGGAGCGAGTTACGGCGAAAACCGAAATGGACGCCAGTCTTTCCGCGCTGGAAACAATGATTGCGCAGACCCAACACAATCACGATGAACAACAGAATGCTCTTCGCGAGATCATCTCGGCACACGAAACACGACAAGAACGAAACAAATCTGAACATCAGACTTTAACAGAACAATTAGGTAGTGCACATGAACAGCTTTCCGGCTACGCGCTGAGCGTGGTGGAAAAGGAGGCTGAACTTATTGCACTGGAGGACGTTCTGTTGAAGCTGCGCAGCGACCGGATCCGTCATGATGACATCGCAGGGCAGAATCTTGGGCAAGAACTTACCAAGGCACACGAGGAACTCGATCTCTGTACTTTGGCAGTATCGGGAAAACAGGGTGAACTTGTCTCACTTGAGGAAGATCTGCTGCGACTGCGCAACGTGTATACACTTCAGACACAAAAAATGCAAGAGGAGGGGGATGAGCGTGCTGAACAAACGTGCGCTGAAATGGACAGCCACGCATCACTGATGTTGGAAAATCAGACAGAACACACGGCACTGCAAGATGATCTTGTGCAATTACGCGGTGTTTGTGTTCTCGAGCAAGAACAGATGGATGAGCAGCTTGGACAGGCACGAGCTCAGCTAGGCACATATACTTGTGCGATCGCGGAAAAAAAGAGCGAACTCGCTGGACTGGAGGATGATCTTCTGCAAATAAGTGCCGATGTCGAACGCGAAATGGCGGCAACGAATGCGCAAAAGACAATACAGCTGGCCGATATTTCCGCCTTGGTGTGTGAAAAACAAAGTGAACTGAATGCGCTCGTTACCGAGGCACAGCAAATGCGTAGCACCCTTGATGTTGAAAAGACACTGACATATGCACAGTTTGAAGTGCAGAAAGAAGCTTATCAGTCGACAATCGACATCGCACAGACAGACCTGATGCACGTCGAAGCTACCTTACAGCAGACTCGCACAGATCGCGATCGCGAGACCGCATTACAAACTCAGTTGGCTCTGGATCTTAGCAGTTTGAGACAGCAGCTTGCAGAGCAGAATTCTACCCCCGCAGAACAACAAGACGATGTTGCGCAACTGGGTGTGGATGTTTTGTCCTTCAACGGTCCAGAAGAACAAAACATAATGCTGGCCGAGCTTCCGCTTGAACATCTTGTGGACTCGAAAGAATCTTCCCACACAGTCAACACAGCCGAACTGTGCAATCCTTCGACAGCATCGACGCAACTTGAATACGAAACGGTGTTGCACGACATTCAAGATAAAATTGCACTTGGTACGATTGAACTCCAGTCATTACTCGATCAGGTCGAAGAACAGAGAGTGATAGTACTTTCCGCAACAGTGGAGAGTATTCAACGCAATACTCTGGCCGACGACAATGAGTTTGAGAATATGCTTCTGGATATTCCGGATACACCTGCGTCTCCAGAATGTTTGAGCGCTCTGAATCTCTGTGGTCATGGTGCCAATACATTGGAAACAAACCTGCCGCTCGAAAGCACACTGATCGAACTGGAAGAACTGATTTTGGTAGCAAGTCGTCGTCTCGATCAGGCAAAACTTGATGTCACCGCTCTAGAAGACCAGATTGGCAGAGGTGTGCTCGAAAAGGACACTCTAGAATCACAAAAAACACTCGCCATGGCCGAGGTGCAGCATCTTCAAGATCAGAGTACTGTGCTCAAAGACGAATGTGCCGAACTAAGCTCAACAGCGGCAGAGCACACCACTGTACTGGAACACCTGAAGCAACACACTTTACAGCTCGAACAGCGTGATGCCGCGTGGGAACAAGAATCGGTATCGCGCCGCGCACTAGAGAAAACAATGGCAGAAGAACTTGAGGCAGTACAACACAACACAATCGTAGCACAAGAGCAGTATTCGCAAGTGCGCACAGAGCTAGAGGCAGTACAGCTTGACAAGGAGCAGGCGGAAAATGAACTCGAACTATTGCAACAGGAAGCGGCGACGACCCAAGAGTTGCACGTGCAGATACAAACGGATGTGAAAAATCTGCGAGACGAAACAGCGCATGTGGCAACGCAATTAAGCAAGACGCGTGCGGATTTGAAGACATCCTCGGGTGCTCTACAAGCACATCGTTTGCAGAAAGATGAGATGCTGATAATACAGGAAACAGAAAAAACGAATCACGTAGCCGCAAGCACGCGCCAGTTGTCGCAATTCAATGAAATCCAGGCAAGCATCGCCTTCATGGCTGAAAATAAGCAGAAACTGGTGCAGAGCATTGAACTGCTTTCCGCCTCGCACGATGACTATGTGCAAAAACTCGACAAAATACAGCGTTACGGTAGCAGCTTCGACACTGCTTTGCAACAGTTACGCGGTAACATGCATCTGCGGAAAAACAGTGCCGAGTTCCAGGTGTGTGTAGAAACCATGTTGAATCTGTTTTCGAACTTTCTCGATTGGTTTGAAAACACCTTCACGGCGGGGTTGTACAATTTTTCCGTCGTGCTATTGAATAGCCAGACGGGCGAAGACGACGAATAAAAATTGGTGTACATGGTGTGGTATGCACTCCACAAAATCCTTGAAGCTCTCAAGACCGATAAAGGTTTTGCGTTTCTTACAATGAACCACTTAGATGACATCAAGTGGTATGCGCTCGAGGAAGATATGTCTGGATATAGTGAAAAATATTTTTGGGTACCACGTGTTCTATGTTTTGTTATGGTATTGTGTATGGTATTATTTGCAATAAGTAGAGCACGCCGGATTTGCTGCTGTGTCATGCAATCGCAACTTGCGCCCTCGAAAGGCGAAGACGTTTTTTCAGTCGTTTTTTCAGCGCAGTTGCATGTAGATTGGGACGAATATCTCCGGGGCGTAGACCTTTTGGCAAGAGTTGTATGACATTTCGAATGGAATGCCATTGCCGTTTACACAATTGTTATTCTAGGAGCTATAAATTGCGTATTTGCCAGAGGGTGTCTGGTATTTTTGACGAATCGGTCGAAGAAAATTTGTAAGAAATTTATTCAAAATTCCAGAGAAACAAGTATTCCGGTGGAATGCAAACGGTAGCATATGGTTTTTGTTTGGAAAATAATGTTTGCTGTTGCGAGCTTCGTCTCACTATACAGCGGCTCAACGGGGTGTGCAGTCGTGATCACTGTCATCAGTTCAAGTCCATAGAAGCAAGATTTGTAGAACTTGCTGACATAGATGTGTAGTCAACAGCTTTGCGGCGAAATACACTAAATGCCGAAGCCGGACGGCTTGCAGAAAGGTCTCGTATGAGAGACGCGTGGATGCGCTCCTGGGCGGCAATGTCGTGCCGTGCGAGAGGAACGTGCACACAATTTGCTTGGTCATTTCTGTCAAAAATTGCACGATTGTTAACCATGCCATCCAAGATTTGTATAGGCGAGGTTTTGTGTTGATCCAACATCATGGCCAAGCGACGACGTGCAGTATTTGCCGTGTTGTATCGCTGTGGATCAACTGAACGCCGGAGACCGGGGTGCCTTCTTTTCACCCGCACAAATTCCAATGGCACGGTGGGAGGCGAATGTTCCGGAGTTAAGGAAAAAGAAACTGCAGTAGTGTGCTGTAGAGCCGGAGGGGATCGAAGGTCAGGAGGTAGCACGTTAGAAGATGGCATATCAAAGTCCGAGAAAGTCCGGAACCCTTGACGAAAATGTTGGAAATTGACATCGCCTTCACGAGCAGCGGTAGCAGCAGCAACAGCCAGACGCGTTTTAGCAATGGCCTCATTTGCAATGCGTGCAACAGAATCGACCCGAGTCTGCTCTTTTACAACTGATGGTGTTGGTTTCACGACAGGCATGACGTGCGCAAGACGCATTAAAAAGATGATTGGTTTGTGTTTGGATGCAAAATACGCCTTGTCAAATTGCACCAGCCGCATCTGTGTGATATAATTACAAGGCAAGACTCCGCCCCGCATGTCGTAAGTCCGCAGCGTGCTGCCGTTGTTGGAGACACAGCCCATGATATTGAAAAAGTGACGAATCGATTCATCTGCGCTAACCGCATTGGTTATTCCCCATAACTTGGGCGCGGTTTCCAGCATTTTTTTAAGCTGCACGTCAAATACGTCTGGCCGTGTAATCTGCATGCTGTGAAACCCCAAGATACAGTTATTGTCTTCCATACGCGTCAAGGTGACAACGGGGTCTGCCATCTGCAACCAGTTGTGGATAAGCGTGAAAGACGACATGATTTTTGACGAGACAATATCCGACAGAATACCGCTCGCCACCGCTTGATTGAGAACGATACGCATGTCGTCTGGCAATACCGGATCTTCGGTCTGCGTGATTGCAAACGTCGAATTCCACAGCTGAATGCGTCGCTTCGTCTGTAGTAGCCTCTGGAACGCAGGATTCGCTGTGATTTTCCGAACCTGTATCGCCTGTGACGCCTCATGACCTTGAAGCATTATCGCACTTGCCCCCACTATAGCTGCGCTCTGGTGGTACTCTTCTTCTTGTGTGAATAGAGCAAGCCGACGTGTGTAGAGAGGACCAGAGGACAAGTGTGGGCTGTACCGCGATAAATGTTTATATACCGACATGCCGCGCAGCCGAACGCACCGGAAAGAGCAAGGTCCAAAAACGGGGCTATTTATGCGTTGTGAAGTGCACAGTTGGGTGTGGGTGCATTTTCGTATTGGATCTCTGGTAGGAAATACAGGGTAATATTCATCGCCGGACCCGTGTATCTTTCGTGTTTACAGATATGCCCAATCATTACCTTGGGTGCTGTGTTTGGTTTTCAAGAAAAACAAAAATGTCCAATGCTGATTTCGCAGATACGCATCAAACACAGCCGCCCTGTTCTGTGGCGGAAATGATTGTACTTGTACTCGACATCGAGACAACAGGCTTGTCCAAAACAAAGGACGTGATTACAGTGATTGGCACGATTGTATACGAGTCGCTCGACGAGACCGCCATCAGCGAAAGGTGCTACAACGTGATGGTCGCCGAGGAAAGCCAAAACCGCAGCGATATTGTTACAATGAAAAAAGACATTACCAAATTGCTAGATGACGCCGATTGTGTGGTGGCCTTTAACGGCGTCGGATTCGATATGCCCTTTATCATGAAATGGCTTAACACATCATCCTCCTCCTCTCCCGCACAGACAGACCATGCGGGTAAGCGTAAAACCCCCGAGATCAACCCGGACAACTTGATCCCTACCGGCTCGAAAATTGAGACAGCCATGGACGCAGATCCGTGGCAGCACAAGTATCTAGACTTTTGTCTGCTGTCGCGAGAACATACGGGAAGCTACATCAGCCTGCACAATGCCTGTCTGTGGAACAACATTAGTGTGGCAAAAAGCGGCTCAGGTTTACAGGCCGTGCATTGGGCAAAGGAGAAAAATTGGGAGCGACTCGAATCCTACTGTATGCAGGATGTCGTGGTCCTGTTGGCGTTGACAAAACACGCTGTGAGCAACGGGCTTTCACTTCCCATCATGTCATATGGACAGCGTGGAAAAAAACGCAACAGCTTGCTTTTGTGTTTTGATGCCAAAGACATGAAGCCGACCGTCCACAAGACGCAGCCGTCGAGTTCAGCGTCGCGTGATATTTTTGAGACCACCTCCCCAGGGGCCTTAAATTTCGGAGATTCGGACTGAGTGCCATATTTCCACGGTGCATGATGGACCGGTTTGAGAGTTTTAGCGGACTGCGCTGTAAGCAAGCGGACAACTTTATGCAACGCACGCTACACAATGAGGATAGTGAGTGCGTGTTCAAAGTGCACTGATGCTCACAGTACGACGATTTGTTTGGACGAGTGTAATATAAGCAGTGGGTACATTTTGCAAAAAAATAAATCATTCGTAATGTATATTACACTGTGTGGAGAGCCCACGCGTCAGTTTTGGGTATGTTTTCGGCACTGATCGAGCGATGGGTGCAGCTTGCTAGACTGAGTAGCGATTTACAAGTTCGCAATGGTGACCATGTTCGGTCGACAGAGTGGCCAAATTGCCTGCTGCACGCCGAAAACGACCGTGCGGCGTTTGATAATAGATTGTGTTGGGCCGTAGTGCGCCGTCTTATGGACGAGCAAGATCGCGCTGTAGCATTCGCAATGGCCGCCCAACCGCGACTCGGCGCACAATCGCCGGCATTCCAGCTCTTTCCGGATTTAATCCGCCACATTTTGATGCCGCAAATGAATTTGACGCCTAGCCAGGCTTATCGTGACTTCTTGCACGAACACTGTGTCGATACCCCGGCAGGAGAGCACCGCATGGTCCAAAACTTTGCGTATACGGGAATACCCATTGCTACAGAGCAATCGGATTCTTTCCAAAAAAACGTACGACGGTTGATACGATCAGAGCTCGACAATTGCAATGCTATCTCGTGGAAACAGCGACCTGCGTTTTTTTTCTGTCGTCGAGGATGGTACGCGGGTGTTGACATGAAACACGCTCCTGAACATGTGTTTAATGGCATGGCGATGACGGGTATATTCGAGTCGATCCCACACATTTACTGTGGTATTTGGTTTCCCATCTGTTGGCCTTTTGAGATCTGCAAGCATCTCTTACATATTACCTTTCAGCACCCAGTTCCCATTGAGGATACAGAGTAACTGGTCGTTTATAGAATTATTACGCTTACGTGTATACTACGACTGGGACCAAGCGACAACCAAATTTTCGATTCGTCTCAAGATCGACCAAAGTTGTGTCTATACCTTTACCGACGCCCATCTGTTTCTATCTCGAAAAATTACCAAGCTGTGTGTGTTTTTTTGTATATATGACACATACTTTCGTCGCGTGTGAAAGTCGATCTCTTTTCCAGAGAAGCGTTTGTGTGTTTCTTTAACGCGTCATTGGTGTTGCATGAGTTGCGAGGATCCATCCGAAATCCACACAGGACCGGTCTACCCAAGGGTAAAAAACACGTGTTGTGAACCCCGGCCTGTTGAATGTGGATCAGATAAGAAGCAGCAAATCACATCCAAGTCTATCCTTCGTTTTCCAATGAGATTAACATCCGCATGCGCACCCATTTCGGTGGAGCTTGAAACTTTCATGAAAATTACACAACAGAACACATGCTACAATAAGTTTAAGTTAGGAGATCGCACTGGTGCATTTTTTCCACAGGTAGGCTCGCGTGTCAAAATACAAGGTCGTGTGTGGAGCTGTGGGGGTTACGATCATGAAATGGCAACGGTGATACAGGTGAACCGAAGCACTGTGAAAGTTACCCTTGGTAACCCCGAGTCGTGGAGGAAAGGGGGTTTCTCTGTTGATTTTTATAGCATTGGCAGCCCCATTTGCAAAATTCCGCACACCGATCAGAGCCCTGCATCACGATGTAAGCGCATTGCTATTGTACCCTAGAATATTTCACAGTGTTGACACATATTTATTGCAAATAAATCCACCAACAAACTTGAAGCTACTCAGCATAACATAAATTCTTTCTCGTCCCACGTGAGGCTACTCATCAGCACGTCGAATACCGTGTTCATGGCGTCGCCTGCAAGAACTGAGACGCCACATTTTGCGCTTTGGCCCAGACGACTGTGCGTGGCCATTGCAAGTGCGAGACGCATTTGTTGTAGCATCGACTCAAATAGCAACAGCATGAAATCGTGTTGGAAAAACCACACAACGGCCTTGTTTCGCGCGATGCGATCAGCAAGCATCATCATATTGCACGTTGTTGTGGGATCGTTTTGCTGCAAATTATAGTACGCGACATCGAGTGCAGTTCGACCGGAACGTCCCGACATCGTTTCGAAAAAAAGCATGCCCAATGCAGTGCTGTTGTTCTTGTCGCAAACACAGGGTCGGCCCCGCTCGGTATCGTCGCAACGATACCGTTCCCATAGCATTTCGGGGTGTTTGCTCACGATTTCGCACACGTTCTGCATTTTTATGCGGCACACGCCCACATCCTTTTCAAAGTTTGTTACATCACGCAGAACATACATTAGCGGGGTCATGTTGTCGCAGTTTCGTTCATTGGCGTCAGCCTCGTGTGCAATCGTCGCGTAAAAAGCGGCAGGACTGCTGTACAGCATCGCGTAGTGGGAAAGCATCTTTATTTTCTGCAATTCTTTGTCGCCGCACGATAATACCTGGCGTTTATTTCGGAGAGCACGGATCAGGAGAAGTTGCATAGCTTCGCGCGATTCGCCCATTTTGAACGCCATGATCAGCGGACACTCGTGTTTGTTTTCGTACGTCTTGTTCCGGGGCATGAGCAGCATATTGGCCCCCCGTTCAAGTAACAACTGCGCAATTTCAAGCGCGTTGTGCAAGACGGCCGAATGTAGTGCGCTGTGTCTGGTCATGATCTGATAATTCACATCAGCGATTTTACACACGAGTGTTTTGGCAACCGCCAGGTTGTTGTCTTGCATGGCCTGCAAAAGCTGTACGTCAAATACTCCCATGGCAGGCAGGGGCTGATTTCAGGTGCCAGAACGCAACAATTGTCGGCGTCTTTATCGCGTTTTGGTCGTTTTCTATTTCTGACCGACCATCACGGTTGGTATACTGCCATCCGTGGACTCCCATCGTAACTGCATCCGTTAGCAGAAGTACAGACGACAGCAAATTTCGCATCCGCCTCGCTTGACGCTCTCGAGCACACGTCGGCTTTTGTGTATTGTGTACTATGAAATGGCTGCAAATTCACACCTCTGTATAGTGCAAGGAGTTTCGGAAAATTTTACTCCAACCACACCCACGCCACCCGGTTACTGTTGTGGATGTAGAGTGCCTTGATTATGACGGGTCGACACTCCTCCTCTTTACTGCTTGGGTCGATATATTCGAGGGTGTACTGTTTATTTTCGAGCAGATACAGGCTCTGATGTTGTGTTTGCACACTCACGGCAAAAAGTCCCTGGCCAAACCCGATCTTGGTGTTTGCATGCTCGCGCATCATATTCTCAAAAAAACCACTCTTGATGGAATTGACCACGTTTTGATTGTTGAATTTGATCCCCCACTTTGACGTCACCAGTTTGTCCAGTGGACATGCACTCGCTGCCACTGTCTTGGTGCCGTATTCCATCAGTCGGTACCCAACTTTCGGCAAGTGTGTGCGGGGCACGTAGGGCACATTGGTTGTGGGATCGCTGTTCATGACTCGTATCTATATTATACTTCGGTGCGATATACTAATCCTGCGCGAATGCGATTGATCACGCACACTCATACTCGTGCTCCATGGTTGGACCAACATCTTCTATGTATATAGCCTGGTCGGAAACACAATGGGCGGATCGCGAAAGTCGAGTTTGCCGCGTCATACACGAGCAGACGATATCCATCGCACACATTTGAGCCTATTTTGTGTAGTGTGTCGCATGAAGTGGGAATTTCATGCGTATGTCCAGAGCACACACATACTTGTAAAAAGACCAACATTGTGGATTTTAATGATATAAGCAGCTTCAAAAATACAGATTTGCAGATTCAGTGGATATTATACGCACAACTGCGCAATTGTGGTTCAAACCAGGAAATAGCTGTTGGGGCACATGGCATCATCGTATGATGGTATATAAGCATAGACAGTTTGGCGTGGTATCTTCTTAGATCAGCTTCGGTCGATTCAGACCCGAGTACTCCTCCCACAATGGCACGCACCAAGCAAACTGCTCGCAAGTCCACTGGCGGCAAGGCTCCTCGTAAGTCCCTTGCTACCAAAGCCGCCCAGAAGTCGCAGCCCCGCGGTGGTGGTGTGAAGAAGCCCCATCGCTTCCGTCCTGGTACCGTGGCGCTCCGTCAGATCCGCAAATACCAGAAGTCGACTGAGCTTCTGATCCGCAAGCTTCCCTTCCAGAGGCTCGTCCGCGAGGTTGCTCAGGTCTTCAAGACCGACCTCCGTTTTGAGTCGCATGCCCTCATGGCGCTGCAGGAGGCATCCGAGGCCTACCTCGTTAACCTCTTTGAGGACACCAACCTCTGCGCAATCCACGCCAAACGGGTGACCATCTACCCCAAGGACATCCAGCTCGCCCGCCGCATCCGCGGCGAGAGGCAGTAGGCATGTCGACTCGCGCAGTGGCGTTGCCTTCCGAGGCAAAATGGTCAGGTAAGACCGGACTGGGTTCAATCCCCGGTGGGCATTTCGATGCAAGTACAGTAGCAGAGTAGCGTTGCTTTCTGTGGGAAAATGGTGAGAAAACATCAAAAAAAAACACGGGCGTCTTTGGAAGCAAGACTTGGCTGGGTTCGATCCCCAGCACGCCTTTCAAAACTCATCTTGAATCCCCAATTTATTGTTTATGTGGCACAAAATGGACACGACCCCCATGTGTTTTGAAAGACACGATTCATCACACCAATTTTTCACAACGCATGATGCTTGTACGACAGATTCAAGCCTGCCCTGGGCCTTTCACTGCAGTGGTGTTGTTGATGTCCTTGCGGAGTCGGACGCATTGGTCCAAGCTCTAATGGATGAAGGAAGTGACGTCGATGTAACGCGCAAATCACATCAGCCCCGGAACTGAAATAAGCACCAAAACAACTCGAAACAAGCGCCAGTTCGCCGTGCATTGGGTGTCGGTACAACAGACGGTAGATGGCGCGTGACGTGTCACAGCAGGGGCAACCAAGATACTACGGCATTCACGTGCGTCTTGCAATCCATCCGCGAAAACCACATCAGCGGCAGTGATGCGCGCGTTAGTGACAAACTTAGACAGCACGTCACACGCCGACTGTGCAGTCATGTCTGAGTGTCAGACAAATCCCACCTCGCAATGGTGGAAGTTGACGTCCAATTTTTGACTATGTACATGTATCAGTGCGAGTATGAGGGCAGGATCAATATGCCTGAATTAGACAACCATCGAGAGGAGGATGCAGGCTTCCGCTGATCGTGCGAAGGTTGGCCAAAACTCTGACAATTTTTGTGTTTTGAGCATTGTTGGTCCCAAGTGCACTCACCGATCTAAATGTGGTAGTATGATGTATATAAGAATGGCAAATACACAGAAAGTCTCGAGATATCACGTACACACGAAAAATGCGCGATTCTACGTACTCGGGCGTCCGCCCTTCTCCGGTCTATTATACAGATTTCCCGCACGTTAGCGAGACGTATGGCCATTCACAGGCCTCCAGGGATGATGTGGCCAAATGTGTATATGAGCAATCTATCACTGGTTTATACAGCCCGCAGTTGTCTTGGCAAGACGTAGATGCGTTGTATAATACAAATATTTACACACACGACGAATTTTTGCTTGGATTGATGCAGATAATTGGGACCGCGAGCATTGTGGACACACCGTACCGCGATGCGCTGTTGCGTCCGAGTTCGACGGTTGAGTGTGCAACAGGGCATGCTAAGTGGCTTGATGCACACAATGCCGAAAATGCTGCGCACAGGCAGCGTTGCTGCCATGAGATTCATGTGAAGGGCGCACATGGCAGCATGGCAATCATATGGACAGAAGCGATTGACGACATACAAAGGAAACTACTTGCAACATGGGCGCCATCCGAAGATGAGGTGCAATATTTTGCGGGGCACGTACCTCAGAGTGACGCAGAAGTTGATGCGATAATCGGGGACACCGATGCGTTTATAGAGTATTTTTCGAAAATCGAGCCAAACGCCGACGATAACGAGTCTGCCCATAATGATATTCAGAGGTGTCTGGAAAATCAAGGACAATGGTGTATCTGGAAATTCACGAAGCTTCAGTGTATAAAAAAGAACATTCGGCACTACTCGAATGTATCGAAAAGGATTGCCATATTCGCAAGGAAATGTTAATTACGATAGTGGGGCAGGATACAGAGGTGTATGACAGCGAAGACTGGGACGAAAATTGGCAAGACAAAGACGAGCTCCATGACGCAAACGTGCATCGTGGCGACAAGCAAAACGGAGAAGAAATTGAATTTTATGCGTCTCATGGATACAGGCTATTGCCATGGCGTCAGAACGTCAAAGACGGATGGGATTCTAAGCAAATCAATCTGTATTCCAAACACCTGGGTGGGGTATTATTTGATCTCGACGCACCATTATACTGTGACATGATATTCTGAAGAGAGCGTCGGGGAGTCCTCAAGTCCATTTTTTGGAAAGAAACAAAATTGTTATTTTTGCGTGTTGATGAGATAGGAGAAAAGGCACGTGCCACACCACCCCCACATAAAGTCTCTGTTGAAGAACTGCAAAGAACAAGTCACCCCATCCCCTTGCACCTTTGACACCGTGACTATTAAAGAATATTCAACTTGACTACATCTTGAAATTGTATATAAAGGATTGTGTTGGTGCAGTATATAGGAGTCGAGACGCCACAACATTTTGCTCTGGAATCCATGTTTTCGCGCGCAAGGTGTGGAAGCGGAGGATCTGGCGGCAGGGGAAGTCGTGGCGGCGGCAACGATGGCAGCGCCGGCCGTGCTGCGGGCGGAGGAAGCGTGGAGAATACGACAGCAAGTCCGCCAAATATCAGGCAAACGTTGGCACTTATGAATCTTCCCGACGACATTCTGATACGCATTGTCAAAACACATTCGATCAACGAAGCACTTTTTGCATTTCTTTCCAATCTCAAACAGACAATCAACATCTTTATCACTTGATCCGGCGTGAAATGCAACTCGACGCAGCATATCGATTGTCTGTGCACAACCTCATGATGGTAGTGCCCGGAACACAGATTCCGTGCGGTGATAGTCAGGTGTCAACAGCAAGAGAGGTGCAAAGTATGGAGCAGATGACGGATATGTTTAGTACGTCTATGCGCTTGGGTCCCAACGACGTTGCCGTCGGCGATGTCTTTCTGCCCACGCAGTCTGAAGATTACACCTGGGACGTTTCTTTGAACGATGAAGACGCGGCCAATGAACGGTATATCACAGCAGTCGAAGTTGGATTTTCCGCCATCGACTACCTGGCCAATCTGGACACGTATAGTGATAATATGGTAAACATTGCGCGCGTACCCAACGTCGTTCGTTCCGTGCTGGGATTCCCAGACCTGACCATTCACCGAGATGTCGTCAATCATCACATCGAAAGACAAACAGTCGGATTGTATTTACGTATGGTCCGAGTGAGCCTGAATCACACTATGCAAAATATGCAAGATGCAATCGCGTGGCGAGAAGGCTTGGCGCTGGATACCTACTCTATAGAACACCACACGACCAATGTCTCAGGAGTGTTGCGCAACACGTCGACCGTGGAGGAATATTTCCAACGGAGCGACGACTCCGATACCAGTCATCGGATAAGGATGCTATGGTCTGGAATTCCATGGCCGCGATCTGATTCACCAAGCGACCATGTCGATGAAGAGCTTGGAATGCAAGAGGGACAATTGCAAAATTTGCAAGGACCTGCAACACCAACGCCAGACAATCATCCTGTTCCATATCCTGTGGACTCTCATGAAATCAACGCGGATGAAAATTTAGACGACGACGACGACGAAGACATGAGTGTATCCATGCTAGACAATTTTTATGGAAAACAATAAAACACGTGAAGTCTTCATCTCCCTTTTTACTTTCTCCTTCATTGCTTTCTCCTCCATTGCTTTCTCCTCCATTGCTTCCTCCTCCATTGCAGCCGGACGCGACTTGCACTGAACGTTGATGTTGACAATCTTATTCATGTGGTTGGTGATTCGGGCCGCAAGAGAACAAATGCTTGCTACCAAGCGCAAAGTCGTTGAGGAATGCGACAAGACAGTTTCGAAAATAAGTGAATTATATTACCACAAGTTTTTGTGTCAAACGCATATGCTGCATCTGAGTATCAATGTACGCGGTGCCCGCAAAGGGCTCGGAATCTGTGCTAAGAGGCGTGAAACTTATTATAAAAATAACACAATTGTATGCATTCATATGCCAAAGAATTCTATACCACAAATCCGTCATGACACGATTGTACTTTTCTCGTGTTCTGAACTTACTCTTGAATTTTGAGTTGTCACGTTTGTGATCTTGGTGCTCCATACGCAGCATAATAATCGCATCTTCCAACACAAATGCTTCTTGCTTGAGTGCATCAACGGTATAGCGGGCGTAGAAATCCAGTATCGCTTTGTTGCAGTCAAAGTGAGTACAACCTGGAAACAACATATCGGCTTTCACCGGCCAAAAATCGGGATCAAGATGATTGAGATAATCCACATCCTCCGGCGTGATCATGTCTTCGCATCCGTCGTGGACTGCGTATCGGAAAGTAAGTGGGGTGATGATTATAAGTTTAAAATCCATGTGTCTTAACCCATCAATGTGTCGAACCATGGTAAATAAAGCGCGCTTTACCGAATACACCCGCTGTCGAATGTTGTATAATGTGTGTGCACCAGAGGTTATATAGTGATGTCGTATAGGAATTCACAGGAAGAATAATGTTATGTTCGTACAGCTTTTGGGGGCTGAAATCCAGACAAAATCAATCACGTTTCCACTACGTATTTTTTGCTCGCAGCAAAGAATGGCTGCTACAAACGCTGTTGCTAGTCGCAGTCTTGTCAAGTGTCCCACTAGTCTCAATTTTCGGCTTTTTTGTGTATTTCTTTCCGTCATCTACGCTACAAAGATGACCATGCCTGCCAATATTGCACAGCTTGATTCAAACACCCCCTCTCTGTCGTACTTGGTCATATCAATGTAAGTCACAAAGCTACCATGCAATATTTCTTACGGAGTTGAAATTCAAAACTTATGCGGATATAGTATATATGAACGGGCACCTAGTGATGTGTGACCCTCCTTCAATCATGGTCATCGCTACCGGGAAAAAGAGGTTGTGCGAAAGTTGCTGGAAAGGGTATCGAAAGAGCGGCACGCATCTCAATGCTAAGGGAGTACGTGTGAACACGTGTGTGCCCGTCAAAGCACGAGGCAGGCAGTGTAAATAAAGTGGTCGTGAATGCTTTCTTATTGAATCTTTTTACACCTTCTTCGCGTAATTTGTCTGCTGTGACAACCTTTTCTTGGTGCATTCCCATTATAAGTCCAATCGATATGCAGAGTAGACAAAAATTTACTCGTTTCACACTTGATTGTAATGAAAACATGTAAAACATCAAAAACATCTACCAATAACACAGCAGTACCGCGTGTGCAAGATGCAGAGCTAGCGAAACAATGATGTTATCCGCAACATTTTTGTCAAGGACAGGACCAGAACATAGAATCTCCAGGGACGCACTGTATTCTACAAGAAATGCAGCAGGCATCATTAGTGTGTATCGACTATATGCTTGCATCACCGTCAGATCCACTTTTCAGTGTAGTGCCTCATTTCGAGGCCTCGCGGGCAATTGCCTTCGGTCGGCCCTTCTCACCAGTAGCTCCACTGCCGACCCCTCCACGGAGCAAAGTAGGAGCGTGTTTTTGCCACTTGTCAGCGGTGAATGTAAACTTGACGCTGCCAGAGCCGTCACGCAGAACCTCCTGGCCAAAGCCAGCCTTAATTACGATTTTGTTGATGGACTTTTGTTTGTTGGTCACATCGGCCTTGACGCTGCACACTTGTTTCCAGAACCAGAGGTGCTGCTCCATAGTGAGAGTGATGCTCTTGAGCGAAAAAGTTTTGCCTCCGGCTTGCTTGACAAACCACGGGTGTCCAATCTCGGGTTCGGCCACATAAGTTGTAATACCAAAGCCGACCTCGGCGAGCTCAGTCAATGCGTGGAATGTAGCGATGGTCTGCGGAGCCACGCCAATGCCCTCGGGATCAATCTTCCACATTCCTTTCCAGATCGAGACGAGGTAGGTGTCAACGTATGTTTGCTTCCTGGCGTAATCACAGGCGTGATCCGTAGGTCGCCCGCCCTTATGGTGTGTCGGCATCCGGTTGATACAGAGGCGTGTGGTGTCGGCATCATCGGCAATTTCTTTGATCTTCTTGTACACGAGCGACGTGATCATTTTGGTCGTCAGAACCTTGTCCGTGTGTTTCCTCTTGGAACCAAGCCCCGCATTTTCAACATCAGTTATGGAAGAACCAGTCTCGACGTAAGAACTCAAATATTGGAGTGCTTCCACAGCCTCTTGCTCATACCCCTTGGCAACCAAGGGAGGAAACTCGAAGATCAACTTGGATGCCGCGTGAGTGGTCATGGTGGTAAGCGATGCCCTTCAACCGTCAAAGTCAAAGAGGAACGTGCCGCGTGTGTCGATCAAGGGTAGGTAAACAATTGCGCGAAAATCGCGCGTTTATCAGGGCAGACAGGTTCGCGATGCAGGTGCGGCGCTATTTGTGGAGTTCGCGTCAACATGCTGGCCCACGTTTGTGTCGGCATCCGGAACGGGGGTTCTGGAGGCTGTTGCCTTCCTGTGACTCTTCCCCTCCGTATTATTCACCCGTCTTGTGCAGCGGAGGTTGCCGTGTGATAAAATCGGGGTCGATATCATCTGGAAGCTCGTCGTATTCCGACACATGTTCTCTTGCCGAAGAATTGAATATGCGATTGTATAACCATTGACGGGGAGCGCAGTGTGGTGATGACGATGGCGTCGAGTGCGAGGAAGTGGTGTGTGCGGAAGACGACAATGGAAAATCATTTGCATAACCTTTCGAAGATGTGCGAAATGGAAACCGAAATGGAAAATTTAGACAATTTGTCATGTCTTCAAACTCGCAAGCAACAAAATACACGTCAGCTGTGTTTATATAGGATGTGTACTGATAATATCCGTTGATAGGGTCTATGAAGGCAAGCTGATCTGTTTTATGTTTCGGAAAATGTCTGCTCATTTTTTGATTGCGCTGGCAATTCTAACTCACAGTGAGGGTCGTCGGCGACAAGCTCCGCGACGGATCGATGACATCGTATTTATGTGGCGTGCGAAAAATGTAGTGCGAAATCATTTGACCAAGTGAATTATTTGCCGTCGGCATCAGACATTCTGCCACGCCCTGCGTTGACGACAACGATATTGCTGCGCCATGAATGTGTGTTTTATATGTGACAAATGTGAAGTACCACAATCCAAGTGTGATCAAGGTGGGCAGGATCGAAATCATGAAGATAATGTAACCGAGGAGTAGCACCGTCGCTTTCTGCGTTGCAATGCGAATTTGATGTCCCAGGAAACAACATTTGCAGCCGTTGATGATAGACACCACATAGTGTGAATAGATGTATTCGTTTGCCGTGACACCACCCGAACCAACTACGCATGAGGTGGAGTTGATAGGCACACTCGAACTTTGCGACAGGAATATAAAAGGGAAGAGCATATTGGTTTTGCGCAGATGTGCCACAAACTTGTCGAAATTTTCGTCGGCAAATCTGTTCCGTGCGGCATAGAGATGGACAAAAACAGTGACGATCAAGCACTCACATGTTACGCACACAATGCTAGCGTACAGAAATCCAATGCAATACCCACACAGCATTTGCGTAAGATGTACGCAGGGGATGCACAGGATGGCGTGTCCGAAATGCGCAGCAAGAACGAGCAGGATGATTTTATAGTCATCTGTGTTTTTGATATTTACAAACACAAGATCTGTAAACCGTTTCCATTCTTCGGCCGACGCATCCTTCGGGAATTTTCCCGACTGTGTTCCGTAAAATAGGGCGCACATGCTGCAGGCAAACACGAACGGAAGCACCACTTTGACGACAAGCAATCGACCCGACGTCATGCTGGGAATTCGCAAAACGCGTGGTATCGCGGGAATTGTGGCATATATATGTTTTGGTGTGTGTTGCAAACTCTCCACATGTGCGTATTAGTTTGCTCAAATATTAGGTGCATTGCACGCACGGTTGTCTGCTTACTGCCGTTCTTTCCACGACGGGTGCACACGACCGCGTCGCACTTTGGACCCTGCACAAAAGTGTTCTATTTTCAGCCGGGGTCTTTATTTTGCCTATAAATTGCCTATTCACGTTGGCCATAAATTATCCCACATGGCCGGCACCGAATCGGCACAACACGCGTTGGTGCTGCTTGCTCGCAATTGCGAGCAAACAATGCGAGAAAAGCTTGCTGTGCTTGACTCGAGTGTGAAGAAGTTGGCGGCGCTCCGCAAGGATCCCCGCGAGAAGCGGCTCGCCTTGGTGACAATCATGCGTGACCACGAGAAATACATCATCATGTTGAAGCAAGCTCACGAGGACGCCATCTCAAACGTTCTCCCTGTCGTCGCGAAAATGGACGAGGCCGAATACGCTGCTGGCAGCTGGAAAGTGCAAGATTCATATGCCTGCAACTGCAGTCAGTGGAATTACGAGCACCGATGCCACGGCATTGGTCATTTTGGCTCGTCCAACCAGGAGTACATTTTCACACCCGTGGGCTGCAAAAGGCGAAACTCTGACGAATGAGAAGCTCTTGTGTAAATTGACGATTTTCTTGTTGTTTGTTTTAATCTTTTGAAAATGAAAAAATAAAATCAAGTGTGTCTTGACCCGACTTGTTCAGTGGAAAATAATAATCTGGCTGGGTTATGTAGCTGCCGCATAACTTCTGGGCGATTTCTCAGAACCCAAGAAACACCACATCAATCTTGATCCGAGTCTGGTTCCATCATAGAGGATGTGAGATTATTAGTTTTGCCAATTGTTTGTGGATTTTCAGAGAGTCTCGAGTACTCCTCAAGAAAGATCTTGTTGTATTTGTTTACAAACTCAGAGTAGCTCCAGTGAAGGTTTTTGGGTCTACTCACTCAGATGCCAGTCCGTTGAGGTCACTATTGCTGATCGCCTTTAACATAGATATGTAGCTCGACTTCCGTTGGGACACACGCTCATTGCAACATCCATTGTGAAGACCCCCGACTCACACAGACGGCCTTCACGAGCCGCAAACCTTCACAAAAGCCACCAGAATAAAGGTGATCGCGCATTCGTTTACAAAAAACGAAAAAAAACATGTACAGAGCTTTGCACATACAGACAAATCGTCAACCTGTTTCGAAAACACCTGCATTAAGTAGAGTCAAGACGCTGGCCTTACCATAGGCATTTGTTTGTGTTGTAAGCCACCGGCACGCGCTGTCGAAACTCTTATTGCGTAGCGCAAAACGTCAAAAGCGACACGATACACGTGCGTGTGGAGATAAGTTGCCCATTCGCGGATAACTAGGCCCAGTACATTTTTGAAATCAGCTGATTGGGCACAGTGCGAGGCGACTGCCGTGAAGAATGAAGGCGGTCAACGCATCCCAATATAACATTGTTTTGAAAGGCGAAGTATGGCAACACAGCGTACCGCCGTGCTCAAAAAGTGCCGTATGTTTGCTGGCAAATAATGAGTCAGTTGTCACGTGGTTGTCTCCTAAAGACGATATGGACAACTGTTTAACACATATCCCCGTGATTCTCTTCAAGGGCAAATACTGGACGCTGTCGCTTCGCATGAGCAAGTGCATCTATCGCCACATACGATTGCGCAAAGGTTTCAACAACATTCAAAATGTCCACGGCGTGCAGACCCTTCGTATCCCACAATTGCTTCTCAACGAAAAGA
>Ga0105053_10004390_pt1 | contig 20827 bp, 18 predicted proteins | sample BON01_FD_78093 | JGI IMG/M metagenome (GOLD analysis project Ga0105053, IMG submission 78093) | Freshwater microbial communities from Lake Bonney liftoff mats and glacier meltwater in Antarctica - BON-01 | ecosystem: Environmental > Aquatic > Freshwater > Ice > Glacier meltwater | place: Lake...
CCGGCCGGCGGTTCCGAAAGCCGCTCCACAACGCCATACTCCTGCCGCCAGCCGTGCCTGGCGCCCTGTCGTCCGCGCGCCCTGTCGTCCGCGCGCCCTGTCGTTGGCTCCGGGGCGTCGGCACCGGTGAAGCCCGATGTCAGGCTGCCGGCGGCGGAACTGGCTGGTGGCCCGCCGCGTCGGGCGGAGCGGGCAAGCCGAGCAGCAAGGCGAGCCGTTGGCGCGGGGCCACAAGGTCGGCAAGGGTGTAGCGGTCGAGCACGGCCAGGAAGGCGGCGATCGCCTCGCGCAGCGCGGTTTGCAGCACGCAGACGCCGGCGATGACGCAGCTTTCGCCGTCGCCCAGGCAGGGCACCACCGCCATGTCCGGCTCGGTCCGCCGGATCACCGCGCCGATGTTGATCCGCTCGGGGGCCATGGCCAGCCGGATGCCGCCCTTGCGCCCGCGCAGGGTCGCGATCTCGCCGGCCACGCCCAACTGGTGCACGACCTTGGTCAGGTGGGTCTCGGAAATGCGGTAGGTCGCCGCGATCTCGGCGATGGTGGCGTGGCGCCCCTCCTGCACGGCGAGGTACATCAGCGTGCGCAAGGTGTAGTCGGTATAGGCCGTCAGGCGCATGGCTGGGGGCTTTCCGTCGGCAGCTTGATGCCGTCCGGCGGCAGGCCAAGGCGGTGAAACAGCGCGATTTCGAGGCTGCCGGCGATGCGGCGCGCCTTCTCCACGAAGCGGGCAGCCGGCGCCGGCTGGAACAGGTCGTGCGCGGTTTCCTCGAACAGGCCCAACCACCGGGCGAACATCGGCCGCTGGATGCCCGGCACGGCGTGGTGCACCGCCACCGGGTTGCCGGAATAGCGCCCGGTGGCGAGCATTACCGACGACCAGAAAAGCTGCATCGTTGCCATGTGCGCGGGCCAGGCATCCTCCTGGATCGCGCCCTCGAAGATCGGGCCGAGCACGGCATCGCGGCGCACCCGGGTGTAGAACGCCGCGATCATCTGCGCGATCGTGGCCTCGGTGATCTCGCCCAGGCGGTGGTCTGCGGTGTTGGCGCAGGGCATGGCGGGCCTCAGTAGATCGCGACGACGGCGAGCACAGCGACGAGGTTCCAGACCAGCATGTTGACCAGCGTGCGGATCATCATGCGGTCGTCGCCCTGCCCGAGCCCCATGGCATCGCAGGTGGCGTTGCCCGGAAAGAGGAAGGTTGCCAGCAGGAATTGTCCCATGTCGCACCTATTTGCTTCATTTGAAATACAGCTTATCGCGCCCGTCCGATCAAAGCAATATTTCAAATGGATCTTTACGGGTGACGCCCCTTCGGGCAGGCGCGCGCGGCGCGATCCGGCCCGAAGCTGTTGCGGCAATCCGCTGGTCAGGCCTCGCAGCCTTGCCCGCGCAGCAGGTCCAGCACCGCCTCGGGCGGCACGTCGCGCTTGGTGAAGGCCTGGCCGATGCCGCGCACCAACACGAAGGCAAGCTGGCCATCGCGCATCTTCTTGTCGCGCCGCATATGCCCGATCAGCCGTTCGGCCGACAGGCGGCGGTTCAGGTGCGTGAGTTCGCCGGGCAGGCCGATGGTGGTCATGTGCGCCACCACGCGCTCGGCCTCCGCCGCGCTGCACAGGCCGAGCCGGGCGGACAGGCGGAAGGCCAGGCCGATGCCGGTGGCCACCGCCTCGCCGTGCAGGATGGCGCCGTAGCCCAGTTCGGCCTCCAGCGCGTGGCCGAAGGTGTGGCCGAGGTTGAGCAGGGCGCGGCCGTCGTTCGGCTTCTCCTCGCGCTCGTCATCGCCCACCACCATCGCCTTGAAGGCGCAGGCGCGCAGCACCGCCTCGGCCTGGGCGGCACGGTCGCCGGCCACCACGGCCGCGCCATTGGCCTCGCACCAGTCGAAGAACGCCGCGTCGCCGATCAGCCCGGCCTTGGCGATCTCGGCGTAGCCGGCGCGCAGTTCGCGGGCGGGCAGGGTGGCCAGGGTGGCGGTGTCGGCCAGCACCATGCGCGGCTGGTGGAAGGCGCCGAGCAGGTTCTTGCCCTGGCGGGTGTTGATGCCGGTCTTGCCGCCGACCGAGCTGTCGACCTGGGCGAGCAGGGTGGTGGGGATCTGCACGAAGGGCAGGCCGCGCAGGGTGGTGGCGGCGACGAAGCCGGCGAGGTCGCCCACCACGCCGCCGCCCAGTGCGATGATGGCGGTGCGGCGCTCGACCCCGGCTTCCAGCACCTGGTCGGCGACCTGGGCGAAGGTGTCGAGGTTCTTCGAAGTCTCGCCCGGCGCCACGGTGATCGTGGCGTGGGTGAACCCGGTGGCGTCCAGCCCGCCTTGCAGCGCCGCGAGATGCAGGCCGGCGACTTGGGCATCGGTGATGATCACCACGCGCTTCTGCGGCAGCACCGGGGCGAGCAGGGCGCCGGCGCGGGCCACCAGGCCGTCGCCCACCACCACGTCGTAGCTGCCGGCATCCAGCGCCAGCGACAGCCGCCGCGCCGGCTGCCACGCCGTCAGGGCATTGAGGACGAGGCTGGTGGTGTGCTCGGGGCTGTCGTCGCTGCAATCCACCACCAGGTCGGCTTCGGCGTAGACCGGGTGGCGCTGCACCATCAGCCCGCGCAGCACCTCGGCGGGGTCGGCGTTGTTGAGCAGCGGCCGGTTGGTGCGCCCGGCAACGCGGCGCAGCAGGATCGGCAGGGTGGCGCGCAGCCACACGCTGACGGCATCGTGACGAATGGCCGCGCGGGTCTGCTCGTCCATGAAGGCGCCGCCACCGGTGGCCAGCACCAGCGGGTCGCCGGCCAGCAGGCGGCGGATCACCCGGCGCTCGCCGTCGCGGAACGCCTGTTCGCCGTAGCGGGCGAAAATCTCCGGGATCGTGCAGCCCGCCGCCGCCTCGATCTCGGCGTCGGCGTCACGGAATGGCAGGCCCAGCCGGGCGGCCAAACGGCGGCCGATGGAGGTCTTGCCGGCGCCCATCAGCCCGACCATCACGATGCTGCGCCCGGCCAGCGCGGCCGGCAGGGTGAAGCTTTCCTTCAGGGTGGTGTTGCGTGTCATGGCGGCGGAGGCTAGCACATCGGGCAGCGCCGAGGCCAAGGCACACCCCCTTGGCGCATCATGACGGGGTTCCATGAGCCGTATCGTTCTTGCCGTCGTGCTGCTGCTCCTGCTGTTGCTCGGCATCGGTGTGCTGGCGCTTGGCGCCTTCCCGCCGGAGGCCCGGGTGCAGAAGATCGAAAAGGTGCTGCCGAACGAGCGGTTCCAGCGCGGCACCTGAGCGCGCAGCCCAGGACAGACCGGTGGACCGCCACGTCGACGCCTTCCTGGAGATGCTGGCCGCCGAGCGCGGTGCGGCACGCAACACGCTGCTCGCCTATGCCGCCGACCTGGCCGATTTCGCCGGGTTCGCTGCCGCTCGGGGCATGGGGCCGTCGGCGGCGGATGAGGCGGTGCTGCGCGCCTGGCTGGTGGCGCAGTCCGCCGCCGGGCTGTCGGCGCGCACCGCGGCGCGGCGGCTGTCGGCGCTGCGCCAGTTCCACCGCTTCCTGCTGCGCGAGGGGGTGCGCGAGGACGACCCCACGCAATTGCTGGATGCGCCGAAGCTGCCGCCCAGCCTGCCGAAATACCTGACCGAGGCCGAGGTGGATGCCCTGCTGGCCGCCACCGCCACGCTGAAGCCGGCGCAGGGCCTGGTGGCGGCGGCGGCGCTGGAGATCCTGTATGCGACAGGGCTGCGCGTTTCCGAGATGCTGGGCCTGCCGCGCGGCGCGCTGTCGGCCGACCGGCAAATGCTGCTGGTGCGCGGCAAGGGCGGGCGCGAGCGGGTGGTGCCGCTGTCCGCCGCCGCGCGCGCCGCCGCCGCCGCGCTGGTGGCCAGCCGCGACGCGCGGCGGGCCGGCCGCTGGCTGTTTCCGGGGCGGGATGTGCGCCAGGCGATGACGCGCCAGGGATTCGCGCTGCTGCTGAAGCAGGTGGCGCTGGCGGCCGGGCTGGACCCGGCGCGGGTCAGCCCGCACGTGCTGCGCCATTCCTTCGCCAGCCACATGCTGGCCCGCGGCGCCGACCTGCGCAGCCTGCAGATGCTGCTGGGCCATGCCGACATCGCCACCACGCAGATATATACGCACGTGCTGGCCGAGCGACTGCAGCGGCTGGTGGCGGAACATCATCCGCTGGCGCTGGCCGGGCGCAGAGCGTCCGCCACGGGGGCTGACCCGGCGTGACAGCAATGCTACACGCCCCGGTCATGCGCCATTTCCTGGACTTTGAGAAACCCATCGCCGAGCTTGAAGGCAAGATCGAGGAACTCCGGCGCATGTCGGAGGGCGACGGCATCAACATTGCCGAGGAGATCGCCCGCCTCACCGACAAGGCCGACAAGCAGCTTCGCGCCACCTACGCCAAGCTCACCGCCTGGCAGAAAACCCAGGTGGCGCGCCATCCGCAGCGACCCAAGGCCGGCGACTACCTGCGCGCGCTCATCACCGACTACACGCCGCTGGCCGGTGACCGCGCCTTTGCCGACGACGCCGCCATCGTTGGCGGGATGGGGCGCTTCGAGGGGCGCTCGGTGGTGGTGCTGGGCACCGAAAAAGGCGCCGACACCGACAGCCGGGTGGCGCATAATTTCGGCATGGCGCGGCCCGAGGGCTACCGCAAGGCGCGCCGGCTGATCGAGCTGGCCGGGCGGTTCGGCCTGCCGGTGTTGACCTTCGTCGATACCTCCGGCGCCTTCCCCGGCATCGATGCCGAGGCGCGCGGCCAGGCCGAGGCGATTGCCCGCTCGATCGAGGCCTGCCTGGAGGCGCCGGTGCCGGTGATCGCCACCATCATCGGCGAGGGCGGCTCGGGCGGCGCCATCGCGCTGGCCGCCGGCGACGCGATCCTGATGCTGGAGCACGCGATCTATTCGGTGATCTCGCCGGAAGGCTGTGCCGCCATCCTGTGGAAGGATGCCGCCCAGGCACCGGCGGCGGCCGAGGCGCTGCGCCTGACCGCGGAGGACCTCAAGCGGCTGCAACTGATCGACGCGGTGGTGGCCGAGCCGCTGGGCGGGGCGCATCGCGCGCCGGCCGAGGCGGTGACCGCGGTGGCTGGCGCGATCCAGGCCGCGCTGGCGCCGCTGCTGGCGCTGGATGCCGCCACCCTGCGCAGCCGCCGGCGCAACAAGTTCCTCGACATGGGCCGCGAGGCATTGGCCTGACGGCGGGACCCCCGATGCGCGGCCTTTCCCTTCTGCTGGGCGCCTGCGGGGCCGTCGCGGCGCTGCTGGCCTGGCAGATGCTGGCGGCGGCGTTCCCGCCCGATCCGGCGGCGGCGAGCACGGCGGTGCGGCTGGGGCGTGCCTGTGCCGCGCTGCTGCCGGGCGTGGCGGTGCTGGCGCTGATGCTGCTGGCGCAGATGGCGGGGCGCATCGCCGCCGGGGCGTTCGACCCGCTGGCCGGGCGCGAGACCCGTTTCCTGCTGGTCAACCAGCGCGCGATCGACAACACCTTGGAGCAACTGGCGATCTTCGCGCCGTCGCTGCTGGCGCTGGCCGCTGCGGTGGACAGCGGCGGCGTGCCCGCGGTGATGGCGCTGGGCGTGGTGTTCGCCGGCGCCAGGTTGCTGTTCTGGGCCGGCTACCTGGCAGCCCCCCTCGGCCGCGCCCCGGGCATGGCTGCCACCCTGGCCACTTCCCTTGGCACGCTGCTGGCCGCCTTCTGGCACTGGATGCAATGACCGCGATGCGCGGACCGCTCCCCACCCCGCCCCTGACCATCACGTCGCGCCGGCCGTGAGCGACGCCGTACCGTCGTCGCGGAGCCTGTTCTTCCGCGTCTTCCCCTCCATCATGCTGCCGATGTTCCTGGCCTCGGTGGACAGCACCATCGTCGCCGCCGCCCTGCCGGCCATCGCCGCCGACATGGGCCAGGTGGAGCAGGTGTCGTGGGTGGTCGTGGCCTTCCTGGTGGCCGCCACCATCGCCGCCCCGGTTTATGGCAAGCTGGGCGACGTGATCGGGCGGCGCCGCATGCTGCTGATCGCGCTGGTGGTGAACCTGGTCGCCTATGTGCTGTGCGCCATGGCCACCAGCGTCACCATGCTGATCCTGGCGCGCGTGCTGCACGGCTTCGGCGCCGGCGGGCTGATGACCCTGGCCCATGCGCTGATCGGCGAGACCGTGCCGCCGCGCGAGCGTGGGCGCTACCAGGGCTACAACGCCTCGGTCTATGTCAGCGCCTCGGCGTTCGGGCCGGTGGCTGGCGGCTGGCTCACCCAGCACTGGGGCTGGGAGGCGGTGTTCCTGGTGAACATCCCGCTCTGCCTGGTGGCCATGGTGCTGGCCTTCCGCCTGAAGGCCCAGCCGGCGGTGCCGGGCAGGCGGCTGCATTTCGACTTCATCGGCGCCGCCCTGTTCGCCCTGTTCATCGCCCCGGCGCTGCTGGCCCTGGAGCAGGCGCGGCGCTTCGAATGGCAGGCGATGCCGCTGGCCGCCCTGCTGCTCGCCGTGGCCGTGGGCGCGCTGCTGCTATTGCTGCGCCAGGAGCGCCGGGCGCCCTCGCCGCTGCTGCCCATCGCCCTGCTCAAGCAGAGCGCCGTGTGGCGCACCGACGCGCTGGCCGCCTCGTCCGGCGCGGCGATCGTGGCGCTGATCACCTTCCTGCCGATCTACCTCGCCGTGGTGCGCGGCGTGCAGCCCGGCGAGATCGGCCTGCTGATGCTGCCGCTGACGGCGCTGACCGCGGTGGGCTCGCTGCTGACCGGGCAGACGATCGCGCGCACCGGCTATACCGCCATCGTCCCCTCCATTGGCCAGGCCGGCTGCGCGGTGCTGGTGGTGGCCCTCGCGCTGGTCGGCCACACGCTGACCAACTGGCAGTTGTCGTTCCTGCTCGGCGGCATCGCGCTGTGCTCGGGCACGGCGATGCCGGTGGTGCAGGTGACGCTGCAGCTGCTGGCCGGGCCGAAGCAGCTGGGCGCCGCCTCGGCATCCGTGCAGTTCTCGCGCTCGATCGGGGCGGCGGTGGGCACGGCACTGGTCAGCGCGGTGCTGTTCGCCACCCTGGCGGCGATGGACGGCGAGGTGGCCGCCCTGTTCGGCCGCATCTTGCAGGAAGGCCGCGCGGCGCTGGGCGGCCTGCCGGCGGCACGGGCGGCGGAGGCGCAACTGGAGATCCGCCAGGCGTTCAGCGCCGCGTTCCTCACGGTGGCGGCGCTGTCGGCGCTGGCCTCGGCGCTGGCCTGGTCGATACCGCTGCGGCGGATTTAGCAGGGCAAGGCAAGGCGAGGGCGCTGCCCTCGACCCGCTGGGGCCGAGCCCCAGGCCCCAATACCTGCTAGGCTGCCAGGCTGAACGTCTTCGGGATGCCCGCGCGCGCCACCTGGCCGTGCAGGGGTTCGTCGGGCAGGCCCTCGCGCAGGATGGCGCGCGCCGCGATCAGCTTCGCCAGGTCCACGCCGGTGGAAAATCCCAGGCTTTCCAGCATGAACACCAAATCCTCGGTGACGATGTTGCCCGAGGCGCCCGGCGCGAACGGGCAGCCGCCCAGGCCGGCCAGCGCGCTGTCGAACTTGCGCACCCCCTCCTCCAGCCCGGCGACCGCATTGGCGATGCCCAGCCCCATCGTGTCGTGCAAATGCAGGCCCTGCATCACCGGGCCGATGGCCGCGCGCACCGCGCGCACCTTGGCGCGGATGTCCGCCGGGTTGCCGTAGCCCACCGTGTCGGCCAGCGAGATGGCGTCCACCCCGGCGCGTGCCAGCCCCTCGGCCACCCGCACCACGTCGGCCAGCGGCGTCGCGCCGTCGAAGGAGCAACCGAAGGCGGTGGAGGCGGCGGCCTCGATCTCGACGCGGCGGGGCTGGGCGCGCAGCCATTCCACCATGCGCGCCACCTCGGCGATCTGCTCGTCGGGCGTGCGGTTCAGGTTGGCGCGGCTGTGCCCCTCCGTCACCGATACCGGAATGCTGATGCGATGGGCGCCGGCCTCCAGCGCCGCCTGGGCGCCGCGCAGGTTGGGGGCCAGCGCCACCACGGTCACCCGCGGCAGCAGCACCGCGCGGCGCACGATCTCGCCGGTGTCGGCAAGCTGCGGGATCAGGCGGGGGGAGACGAAGCTGCCCACCTCGATCTGCGGCAGCCCGGCTGAGGCCATGGCGGCGATCCAGCGCGTCTTGATGGCGGTGGGCATGCGGCCCTTGGCGATCTGCAGCCCGTCGCGCGGGCCGACCTCGCAAATCGTGACGTGTTCTGCCATGGCACAATCCTTCGAAGCGGCTCCTCGCTGGAGCCATATCAAGGTGGCCCGGGCCACGGTTCTTCGCAAGAACGCGGGATCGCCGCCGCGCCCCTTGGCGTTTGCCCCCGCCGCCGTACATTGTGTAGCCAAACGACCCGCCACCCGGAGAGAGAACGACCATGACCCAGTTTGGCGTTGCCCAGCCCGTCCGCCGCGTCGAGGACCCGCGCCTGCTGAAGGGTGGCGGCAGCTACACCGACGACGTCACCCCCGCCGGCACGCTGTACGGCGTGGTGCTGCGCAGCCCGCATGCCGCGGCCACCATCCTCTCCATCGACACCGACGCCGCGAAGGCCACCCCCGGCGTGCGCGGCGTGTTCACCAGCGCCGACCTCAAGGCCGACGGCCTGGCCGGCCTGCCCTGCGCCGTGGTGCTGGACAACCGCGACGGCAGCCAGCAGTTCACCCCGCCGCGCCCCACCTTGGCCGACGGCGCGGTGCACCATGTCGGCGACCCGGTGGCCTTCATCGTCGCCGACGATCCCCGCGCGGCGCGCGACGGTGCCGAGGCGGTGATGGTGGACTACGACATCCTGCCCTCCGTCACCGACCTCGCGGTTGCCATGGACCCCGGCACGCCGCTGGTCTGGCCGGAAGCCAAGAGCAACGTGTGCTTCGACTGGGAGATCGGCGACAAGGCGGCCACCGACGCCGAGTTCGCCCGCGCGGCCCATGTCACCAAGCTGACCGTGGTGAACAACCGCATCGTCGTCTCGTCGATGGAGGCGCGCGCCGCGCTCGCCGAATACGACGCCACGGACGGCCGCTGGACCCTGCGCGCCAACACCCAGGGCGGCTGGCTGGTCAAGGGCCTGATCGCCGGGGTGTTCGGCGTGGATGCCGCGAAGTTCCGCGTCATCACCCCGGACGTGGGCGGCGGCTTCGGCATGAAGCTGTTCCTCTACCCCGAGCACGTGCTCACCTGCTACGCCGCGCGCAAGCTTGGCGCCCCGGTGAAGTGGACCTCCGAGCGCTCGGAGGCCTTCCTGTCCGACACCCAGGGCCGCGACAACATCACCCAGGGCGAGATCGCGGTGGACGGCGACGGCCGCGTGCTCGCCCTGCGCACCCGCAACGTCGCCAACATGGGCGGCTACCTGTCCAACTTCGCGCCCTACATCCCCACGCTCGCCGGCACCGGCGTGCTGGCCAGCGTCTATGGCTTCAAGGCCGTCTATGCCAACGTGATCGGCGTGTTCACCCATACCGTGCCGATTGATGCCTATCGCGGCGCCGGGCGGCCGGAGGCCAACTACCTGGTCGAGCGGCTGATGGATGCCGCCGCGCGCGAGCTGAAGATCGACCGCGTCGAGTTCCGCCGCCGCAACATGGTCGGCCCCGAGGCGATGCCGTACAGCACGCCGGTCGGCAAGACCTACGACAGCGGCGACTTCAAGCTGGTGCTCGACCACGGCCTGAAAACCATGGACTGGGCCGGCTTCGAATCCCGCCGCGCCGCCTCCGCCGCGAAGGGCCGCCGCCGTGGCATCGGCCTGGCCTACTACATGGAGGCCACCGGTGGCGACGCGACCGAACGCGCCGAGATCCGCTTCGCCGATGACGGCTTCGTCGACGTGTTCGTCGGCACCCAGTCCACCGGCCAGGGTCACGAAACCGCCTATGTCCAGCTCACCGTCGACCAGCTCGGCGTGCCCGGCGAAAAGGTTCGCATCGTCCAGGGCGATACCGACACCATTCCGGTGGGCGGCGGCACCGGCGGCGCGCGCAGCCTGTATTCCGAGGGCCAGGCGATCCTCAAGACCGCCACCACGGTGATCGAGAAGGGTCGCCGCGCCGCATCCGAGGCGCTGGAGGCCGCCCTGCCGGACATCCAGTTCGACGCCGGGCGCTTCTCCGTGGTCGGCACCGATCGCGGCATGGACATCATCACGCTCGCCACCACCCAGCGTGCCCGCGCCGCCAAGGGCGAGGATGCCACCACGCTCGACGCCGCCGAGATCGCCGCCATCGACCACCACACCTTCCCCAATGGCTGCCACATCGCCGAGGTGGAGATCGACCCCGAGACGGGCGTGGTGGAGATCGTGCGTTATTCCGTCACCGACGACGTGGGCAAGGCGGTGAACCCGATGATCGTGCGCGGCCAGGTGCATGGCGGCGTGGCCCAGGGCTTCGGCCAGGCAGTGCTGGAGCGCACCGCCTACGACGACGACTCGGGCCAGCTCCTCTCCGGCAGCTTCATGGACTACTGCCTGCCGCGTGCGACCGACCTGCCGAACATCGAGGTTGACCTGATCGAGGTGCCCTGTGGCACCAACCCGCTGGGCGTGAAGGGCGCGGGCGAGGCCGGCGCCGTGGGCTCGCCGCCGGCGGTGATCAACGCCATCGTCGATGCCCTGTCGCCGCTGGGCATCACCCATATCGACATGCCGGCCACCGCCGAGAAGGTCTGGCGGGCGATCGCCGAAGCGGCCTGATCGCCCGTGTCGCGCCCGCCGTGTTCGCACGAACGCGGCGGACGGGGGCGGGAGAACGAGTAGAAAGTTCGTTCTTTTTTGAAAAAAAGAACCAAAAAACTTTCATCAGATTGATACCGTGCAGGCGGCATGTTCTCGGCCCAAACGGATAAAGTCTTTTTGCTTCTTTTTCTTCAGAAAAAGAAGACCTTCCTCATCCTGTTCTGGACCCGATTGCATGACACCCTCCAACCCGCCCGCCAATTCCCAGCGAGGCGCTCGATGACGGAACTGGCGGGGCGGGTGGCCCTGGTCACCGGGGCAAGCCGGGGCATTGGTGCCGCGACCGCCGTCGAACTGGCCCGGCTCGGCGCCCATGTGGTGCTGGTGGCGCGCACCCAGGGCGGGCTGGAGCGCACCGACGACGCCGTTCGCGCCGTGGGCGGCACCGCCACGCTGCTGCCGCTGGACCTGCGCGAGGGCGCGGCGCTGGACATGATCGGGCCCAGCCTGTTCGAACGCTTCCGCCGGCTCGACATCCTGGTGTCCAACGCCGCGGTGATCGGCGCGCTGACCCCGGTCCCGCATGTCGACATGCGCGACTGGGATGAGGCGATGGCGGTGAACGTGCACGCCGCGCTGCGGCTGATCCGCTCCTGCGGCCCGCTGCTGCTCGCCGCCGAGGATGGGCGGGCGCTGTTCCTGACCAGCCGGATCGTGCTGAAGCCCACCGCCTATTGGGGCATCTACGGCGCCACCAAGGCGGCGCACCACCATTTGGTGATGAGCTGGGCGGAGGAGACGCGCATCTCGCGGCTGCGGGTGAACCTGGTCGACCCCGGCGCGGTCGCCACCGCCATCCGCAGCAATGCCTTCCCCGGCGAGGACCCCGCCCGCCTGCCGGTGCCGGCCGCCGTCGCGCCGGCCATCGCCGCGCTGTGCCTGCCCGGCGAGGCGCGCCATGGCGAGGTGATCCGGGTAAGCCCGCTGCCGGCCTGACCGCATCGCGCGGCTGGCGGCGGGCCCGCAGGTTTGCGTATCCCGCGATGCCCGGGGCCGGCTAGGATGGGTCGGTGACTGTTGCATTTGGCTGAGGCCCCTATTTCCCGGAGGATGGTGACGATGAACATCGCGCCCAGTTTGCGCACCGCCGCTGTCGTGTTCGGCCTTGTTGTTCCAGGCATCGCCGGCGCCCAGACTGCCGCGCCGCCACCTTCCGCCGAACTGTCGCCGCCCAGCGAGGCCGGCGCGGCCGCGATCGATGCCGCGCTGCGCGACTGGGCGGCGCGCATGCTGGGCGGCACGGTGGATACCGCCGCCATGCCGCTCAGCGTGGCGGCGCAGGACGAGGCCTACCGCATGGAACTGGCCCTTGGCGGCAGTTTCTTCGACGACATGCTGGTGCTGGACGACGGCATGCTGGCGGCCACGGTGAAGCCGCTGGAGGAGGGGCGCTGGGCCATCCTCGGCGCCAGCCTGCCGTCCAAGCTGCGTGGTGAAGTGCGCGAGTCGCCCGGCGCCGCGCCGTCCACCCTGGCGATCGGCATCGAGAGCCAGCAGACCACCGGCACGATCGACCCGGCGCTGGCGACCACCTCCACCTTCTCCACCGAGATCACTGGCTACACCACCGAACGACGCTCGGCCGAGGGGGTGCAGTCGTCGCGCATCGGGCGGATGACCGGGCAGGCGGAATGGCAGCCCGCCGGGCCGGGCCGGGTGAACATCCGCGGCAACAGCCTGGTGGAGGACTACAGCGGCACCTCGCCGCTGCCGGGCGGGTCGCAGATGACCGTGGCGATCGAGCGGATGACCGGGCTCACCCGTATCGAGAACTTCGACGTGGAGAGTTTGGCCCCGCTGCTGCGCACCGCCTTCGCCCTGGGCGCCACCGCCAGGGCGGACGGCAAGCCGGCGGCGCGCCCGCCCGGCACGGCCGAGGAAAAGACGCTGGCCCGTGAACTGCTGGGCCAGGTGTTCGCCCTGCTCGACTCCTTCGAGACCGAGCAGCGCTACACCGGCATCACGCTGGATGCCGGGCCGCTGATGTCCGGCAGCCTGCGCCGGCTTGAGGTCGGCTTCGCTCTCAGCGCGCCGGCGGGGCAGAGCGGCTTCAGCCTGCGCCTGGCGATGGAGGGGTTGGAGACGAAGCTGATCCCCGAGGGCGCCTGGCGCGACATCGTGCCGCACCGCGTGGCGCTCAGCCCGAATGTGAGCGGCATCCCCAAGGAGGCGCTGCTCGACTACCTGCGCCAGGCCATCGACACCGAGGGCGCCAACATCGAGGAGGAGACGATGCGCCTGCTCGGCGCCAACCCGGTGACGGTGGGGGTGGACGACCTGCTGGTCGCGCTCGGCCCGATGCGCCTGACCGGCGGCGGCAGCGTGGAACTGGTCAATGCCGTGGAGGCGACCGGCCGGGCGGAATTGCGGGCAACCGGGCTCGACGAACTGATCCGCCACGCCAACGCGAAGCCGGAACTCAAGATGGCCACGCCCGTGCTGATCTTCCTGAAGGGCATCGGCCGCCAGAAGGGCGCGGAGACGATTTGGACCATCACCTATAGCGACAGCAAGATGGTGGTGAACGACACCGACCTGTCCGACCTGATGCCCAGCGGCCGGTAGGCGGCTGCCGCCCGGCAACCCCCGATGTCGGCAGGGGTGGGCTGAGCACCGCGCATTGTCCTTGCGGCTGCGGCGGGCGCATGCTGGCCGGCGCGGACAGCCCGCGTCGGCTGCTTCGCGCGCGTCGGAAAGGGCCGATCGATGATGAAGCCGCCAGCAGCACCAAGCTTCGCCGACCTGTTCACGCCGAAGCTGGTGACAGTGCTGCGCGAGGGCTACGGGCTGCAGCATCTGCGCGCCGATGCCATCGCCGGGCTGACCGTGGCCATCGTGGCGCTGCCGCTGTCCATGGCAATCGCCATCGCCTCGGGCGTATCGCCCGACCGGGGGCTGTACACCGCCATCGTCGGCGGCTTCCTGATCTCGCTGCTCGGCGGCAGCCGCTTCCAGATCGGCGGGCCGGCGGGCGCCTTCATCGTGCTGGTGGCCGCCACGGTGGCGTTGCACGGGATCGACGGGCTGGTCCTGGCGACGTTCATGAGCGGGCTGATCCTGCTCGCCATCGGCTTCCTGCGGCTGGGCACCTTCATCAAATACATCCCGTTCCCGGTGACGGTGGGCTTCACCGCCGGTATTGCGGTGATCATCTTCGCCAGCCAAATCCGCGAGTTGTTGGGCCTGACGCTGACCGGGGAGCCGGGGCCGTTGCTGCCCAAGCTGGCGGCGCTGTGGAGAGCCCTGCCGACGGCGAGCCCGGCGGCGATCGCGCTGTCGGGCCTGACCATCGGGGTGATCCTGGCGGTGCGGCGGTTCCGGCCGCATTGGCCGGGCATGCTGATCGCAGTCGCCCTGGCCGCCGTGGCGGCCGCACTCGTGGGGTTGCCGGTGGACACCATCGGCAGCCGGTTTGGCGGCATTCCGAGCAGCCTGCCGGCGCCGGCGCTGCCCGACCTGTCGCCGGCGCGCATTCTGGAAATGCTGCCTTCGGCGATGTCGTTCGCGCTGCTGGGTGGCATCGAGAGCCTGTTGTCGGCGGTGGTGGCCGACAACATGAGCGGGCGGCGCCACCGTTCCAACTGCGAGTTGGTGGCGCAAGGGGTGGGCAACATGGCCTCGGCCCTGTTCGGCGGCTTCTGCGTGACCGGCACCATCGCGCGCACCGCCACCAACGTGCGCGCCGGGGCGAGGGGGCCGGTGGCGGGCATGTTGCACGCCGTGTTCCTGCTGCTGTTCATGCTGGTGGCGGCCCCGCTTGCCGCCTACATCCCGCTGGCCGCCCTGGCCGGGGTGCTGGCGCTGGTGGCGTGGAACATGTTCGAGAAGCGGGAGTTCGCCGCCCTGGTGCGCGCCTCGTGGGGCGATGCGGTGGTGGTGCTGTCGACGTTCCTGCTGGTGGTGTTCCGCGACCTGACCGAGGGCATCCTGGTGGGTTTCGGCCTTGGCGTGCTGCTATTCCTGCACCGGATGGCGCAGGCGGTGGAGGTGCAGACGGGGTTGCCGCTGATCGCCGAGGACCAGGCCGACCGGGACGGCGTGCCATATGACCCCAGCCAGGCCAGCGACCCCGACATCCTGGTGCACCGCATCTCCGGCGCGTTCTTCTTCGGCTCGGCGGCGACGGTGGCGATCGCGCTGGACCACCTGGCCGAGCGGCCGAAGGCGTTCATCCTGGATTTCAGCGCCGTGCCGCTGCTGGATTCGACAGCGGCCAGCACGCTGGAAAGCTTCGTGCGCAAGGCCGAACGCCGGGGCGCGACGGTGCACATCGCCGGGGCGATGCCCGGCGTGCGGCGGGTGTTGATGACGCATGGGGTGCGCCCGCCGCATGTGCAGTTCGATGCCACCGTCAAGGACGCCCTGGCGGTCGCCCGCGGTTTGCCGCTGGCGGCGGCATAGGCAATCCCCCCCTAGATCGCGCGGAATAGCCACGGACGCACGTTGTTGGAACGCTGATGCAGGGCCGGGCTTGGCGCTCCGGCCGGGGCCTGCCGCGCATCGGGGCGCCCTGCCGGCGGTTTGAGGGTCAGGATTTGCGGCCACGGCCGCCGCGCATTTTCTTGGGATCGTAGCCGCCGCCGCCGGGGCCGAGGGGTTTCGGGGTGTGGTCCTTGCGGGGGCGGATGGAGGCGCTGGTGGCGGGCGGGGGTTCGAGGCCGAGGTCGAGGGCTTCGAGGCGCTTGATCTCGTCGCGCAGGCGGGCGGCTTCCTCGAACTCCAGGTCGGCGGCGGCGGCGCGCATGCGCTTTTCCATCTCGGCGATGGCGGATTTCAGGTCGCGGCCGACGAAGTTGGTGGTGGCGCTGTTCTCGATGGGGGCGACGGTGACGTAGTCCTGTTCGAAAACGCTTTCGAGCACGCGGCCGATCTGGCGGCGGATGCCCTGCGGCGTGATGCCGTGTTCCTCGTTGTAGGCGCGCTGCTTGTTGCGGCGGCGCTCGGTTTCCTCGATGGCGTAGCGCAGGCTGTCGGTCATGCGGTCGGCGTAGAGGATGACGCGGCCGTCGATGTTGCGGGCGGCGCGGCCAATGGTCTGCACCAGGCTGGTGCGGCTGCGCAGGAAGCCTTCCTTGTCGGCATCGAGGATGGCGACCAGCGAACATTCGGGGATGTCCAGGCCCTCGCGCAGCAGGTTGATGCCGACCAGCACGTCGAACACGCCGACGCGGAGGTCGCGGATGATCTCGATGCGTTCCAGCGTGTCGACGTCGGAATGCAGGTAGCGGACGCGCACGCCGTTCTCGTTGAGGTATTCGGTGAGGTCCTCGGCCATGCGCTTGGTGAGCACGGTGACGAGGACGCGCCCGCCATTACTGGCGGTGGTGCGCACCTCGGCGAGCAGGTCGTCGACCTGGCGTTCGACGGGGCGGATTTCGGTGACGGGGTCGATGAGGCCGGTCGGGCGGATGACCTGTTCGGCGAAGGTGCCGCCGGTGCGTTCCATTTCCCACGGGCCGGGGGTGGCGCTGACGAACAGGGTTGGCGGGCGGAAGGTTTCCCATTCGGCGAATTTCAGCGGGCGGTTGTCGATGCAGGAGGGCAGGCGGAAGCCGTATTCGGCCAGGATGGATTTGCGCGCGAAGTCGCCGCGTTCCATGCCGCCGATCTGGGGGACGGTGACGTGGGATTCGTCGACGATCAGCAGGGCGTTCTCGGGCAGGTATTCGAACAGGGTGGGCGGCGGATCACCGGGGTTGCGGCCGGAAAGAAACCTTGAATAGTTCTCGATGGATTTGCAGGAGCCGGTGGTCTCGATCATTTCCATGTCGAAGGTGGTTTTCTGCTGTAGGCGCTCGGCTTCCAGCAGCTTGCCGTTGGCGGTGAAGTAGTCGAGCCGGTGCTTCAGCTCCTGCTTGATGTCCTGGACCGCCTGCTGGAGGGTGGGGCGGGGGGTGACGTAGTGGCTGTTGGCGTAGACGGTGATGGTTTCGAGGGTTGCCGTTTTCTCGCCGGTCAGGGGGTCGAACTCGGAGATGCTTTCGATTTCGTCGCCGAAGAGGGAGACACGCCAGGCGCGGTCTTCGTAGTGGGCGGGGTAGATGTCGACGACCTCGCCGCGCAGGCGGAAGGTGCCGCGCTGGAAGGCGACATCGTTGCGGCGGTATTGCAGTTCGACCAGAGCCTTGGCGAGGCGGTCGCGGTCGATGCGGCCGCCGGCTTCCAGCTTGACGACCATCTTGGCGTAGGTTTCGACCGAGCCGATGCCGTAGATGCAGGAGACCGAGGCGACGATGATGACGTCGTTTCGTTCAAGTAGCGACTGGGTGGCGGCGTGGCGCATGCGGTCGATCTGTTCGTTGATCTGGCTGTCTTTTTCGATGTAGGTGTCGGTGCGGGGGACGTAGGCTTCTGGCTGATAGTAGTCGTAGTAGCTGACGAAGTATTCGACGGCGTTGTCGGGGAAGAAGGACTTCATCTCGCCGTAGAGCTGGGCGGCCAGGGTTTTGTTGGGGGCGAGGATGAGGGTGGGTTTCTGCACCGCCTCGATCACCTTGGCCATGGTGAAGGTCTTGCCGGAGCCGGTGACGCCGAGGAGGACCTGGTCGCGCTCGCCCATCTCCAGGCCGCCGACGAGTGCGCGGATAGCGGTGGGCTGGTCGCCGGCGGGTTCGTATTCCGAGACGACGCGCAGCCTTTTGGTCACCGGCTTGGCCGGCTGGCGCTGTGGCTTGAACAGCATGGGAAGGTCGGGGCGGGCGAGGACCTGCGACATCTCGGACTCCAGGCAGCGAAGGCGGCAGCTTAGCACGGATGAGATGGGGTGCGGGGCGGGCGGAGGGAAGGGCGGGGGTAATATTTCGTTATCGTAACAATATGGTCATGCGACGACGCGGCGTCACGAGAGCCGAAAAGCGGGGAGGATCGGGGCGGCGCGCAGTGGCCTTGGGGGCCGTGCCAGGGGGACGGGAGGGGCGGCGTGAGGGGCGGCGGCTGGGAACCGCGAAGGTTGTGGCGATGGTCGTGGGGGTGGGGCCAGCGGTCGCGGTGTTGGGGGTGGGGCCAGGAATTGCGGTGCCGCGACGCCGAGCAGGCGGCAGAGGCGGCGCAGGGTGCGCGCGGTGCCGGGGGAGGCGGCGATGATGGCGGGGGCGGCCGGGTCGCGCAGGGCGGCTTCGAGTTGGCTGGCATAGGCGGCGGCTTCATGGCCGAGGGCGTGGACCAGCCAGGCGCGGCGGCGCGGGATGTAGGCTGGGGGCGGGCCGCCCTTGCGGGCGGCGCCGGGCGATGCGGGCAGGGGCGCGCGGGGCAGCGGCAGCCGGCCGGCGGCGAGGTGGCCGAGCAGGGCGGCGATGCGCTGGCGGGCGCGGGAGAGGCGGGTCCAGACGGGGAGGGTGAGGTCGCCCAAGATACGGAAGCGGGCGGCAACGAGGAGGACGAGGGGGGCGAGAATGGCGTCGAGATGGCGCGCGAGGGCGGCCGCCGGGTGGGCGGCGGTGTGGTCGGCCTGTGGAGAGTGGGCCCGTGAAGAGTGGCCCTGTGCGATATTCATGTTTTGTTCTTAGCATTATCGCTGCACCGGTGCAAGGAGAATGGTCCCGCACCGAGGCCGAGGCCGAGGCCGGGGCGGGGGTCGGGGCGGGGGCTGGCGCGGAGGATTTGTCGCGGCGCTGGATCTGGCGGCGCAGGTGTTATACCAACCGCCGTCAAGAACGATCCTTCGTTAGGCAAGGTCAGGGCTTTGCCCTGGACCCACCAGGGGCCAAGCCCCTGGACCTTAACTATATGATAATAAAATGGTTTCCAAAGGCCGCCGGCCTTTGGTGGGTCCAGGGCGAAGCCCTGGCCTTGCCTTTGTACATCGGTCAATCAATGGGGCGGTTGGCATAAGAAGCGAGATTTTATCGGTTGTGCTCAAGCTCAATGGACAGAAGTTTTTTGGTTCTTTTTTTCAAAAAAGAACTTCTTTCCTATCGTCCTTGAAAGACCGGCTTGCGCTTTTCCATGAAGGATCGGGTGGCTTCCTTGAAGTCTTCGGAGTTTTCGGCTTCGTCGATCATGGCGGCGATGCGGGGTTGGTTGCGTTGTTCTTCGGGCAGGCCGAGTTGGTTAATGAAGAACTTGGATGCTCGGATGGAGAGTGGGGCGTTGCGGGCGAGGGTTTCGGCATATTCGATGGTGAGGGCTTCGAGTTCCTCGGCGTCGGTGACGCGGTTGATGAGGCCGACGCGCAGGGCTTCGTCGGATTTCAGGCGGCGGGCGGAGAACATGATGTCTTTGGCGATGGAGGGCCCGACGAGGTCGACGAGTTGCTGGAGTCCGGAGGGGGCGTAGGCGACGCCGCGGACGGCGGCCGGGACGGCGAACTGGGAGTCGGTGGAGGCGAATCGCAGGTCGGCGTTCAGTGCCATGCCGAGGCCGCCGCCGAAGCAGTAGCCGTAGATCATGGCGATGAGGGGTTTTTCGAGGTCGAGCATGGCCTGGCGGAGCTTGGCGGGGATGGCGCGGCTTTGGCGGGCGATTTCGGCGTTGGCGCGGGTTTTGTCGAAGCTGGAGATATCGCCGCCGGAGATGAAGGCCTTGCGGCCGCTGCCGCGCATGATGACGACCTTGATGGCGGGATCGGCGGCGTAGGCTTCGATGACGCAAAGCGCGTCTTCGGACATGCCGGGGGAGAGGGCGTTGAGCTTGGCGGGGTTGTCCCAGATGAGCCAGCCGATGGGGCCTTGGGTTTCGGCGCGGACGAGGCCGGATTTAAGGTCGCCCAATTTCTGTTCGATCGACATTGGTGCTGCTCCGTTCCGGCTGTGGTTCTGCGTCCCACGGTGGCGGGGTGGCGTCAACGGGGAGAGGTATGGGGGGGAGAGGTATGGGGGGGAGAGATATGGGGGCGGATGGCGGCGAGGATCTGCTCGGTGGGGGCGAGGCGGGGGCCGGTGGCGTCGGATTGCATGGGCACGAGGTGGACGCCCCAGGCGGGCAGGGTTCGCAGGGCGGATTGGGCGGCGGGGTGGTCGAGCAGGGGTTGGTTCAGGGAGGGGGCGACGATGACGGGGGTGCGGCGGCCGATGGCTTCGGCGGCGACGGCCAGGGCGAGGCTGTCGGCGATGCCGTGGGCGAGTTTGTTCAGGGAGTTGAAGCTGCAGGGGGCGAAGATGACGATGCCGCGGGGCGGGCGGGGGCGGATGGCGAGGTCGAAGTAGGATTCGACGACCTGGGCGCCGGGCACCGCGGCGAGGGATTGCGGGGCGATGACGCGGGCGGCGTTGGGGGTGGGGATGGCGATGACGGTGCGCAGGCCGAGGGCGACCAGGCCGCGCAGGATGTCGGGGGCGCGGGCGGCGGTGGTGGTGCCGCTGACCAGGAGGTAGGCGGTGTCGAAGGTTTCGCCGTCCGGCTGGTTCATGAGGGGCTCCTGCGCGTAGGGGCAGGATGCCTGGAAGTTCGGGCGCATGTAAGGCGGCCGAGGGCGTATCGAGCGGGACGGTTCGGGTGGGAACCATCGCGGATGGGCGACGTTTCGCCCGCAGACTGCCTTTTGCGGTTTCTGACACTCGCACCATGAGGAAATCCCATCATGTCGAACCAAATGGAAACCAATGTCGCCGGGGGCACGGTGGTGCGGCCGGAGGGCGGGCCGTCGCTGCCGCCGCGGGTGTCGTGGGGGGCGGTGTTCGCCGGGGCGGTGGTGGCGGTGGCGATCGGGCTGATGCTCAGCTTCCTGGGCGCGGGGATTGCCGCGGCGATGGTGGATGCGACCGCGCGCGACACGCCGACGGCCGCGAGCCTGGGCATCGGGGCGGCGATCTGGATGCTGGTCTCCAACCTGATCGCGCTGGCCGTGGGTGGCTATACCGCGGCGCGGCTGTCGGGCAATGCGGATGACACCGACGCGACGCTGCATGGGTTGGCGGTGTGGGCCACGGCGTTCCTGCTTTCGGCGATGCTGCTGGGCAACATGGTGGCTGGTGCGGCTTCGACGGCGGTGAGCGGCGCTTCGAGCATGCTCGGGGGCGTGGCGCGCGGGGCCGGGGCGATGGCGCCGGCGATGATGGGGCCGATGGGGGGACAGACGGAAGGCGGCGTGGCCGGGGCGGTGCAGTCGGCGGCGCAGGGCCTGGTGGACCGGGTGC
>Ga0105053_10004391_pt1 | contig 20824 bp, 20 predicted proteins | sample BON01_FD_78093 | JGI IMG/M metagenome (GOLD analysis project Ga0105053, IMG submission 78093) | Freshwater microbial communities from Lake Bonney liftoff mats and glacier meltwater in Antarctica - BON-01 | ecosystem: Environmental > Aquatic > Freshwater > Ice > Glacier meltwater | place: Lake...
AAAAAGAATGAGGCGTATTCTCCGCGACAGTATGTTTCATTGAACTACTTAGGCGCAAATCTGCTCTCATCCTTTTTACTTTGATCACGCTATAAAATTAACAAATACAAACATAGGAGGCGCGGAGCCGCAATAGTGGGGCTGGCGCGAGAATAGGAGGCGCAAACTCTGCTCGGCTTAAAAAGGGACGCGGAGCCGCGGAGCCGCAATAGTGGGGCTGGCGCGAGAATAGAAGGCGCAAAGTGTGGCTGGCGCGAGAGTAGAAGGCGCAAAAAAAGCATCACTGGATTCTCAATTATATTGTCAACAAATTTAAAGCGTAGTAACCCTGATTTTATTATAAACCTATTCCGCGAGGCCCAGTGCGGCAGGGGGTCCACGAAAAGAGTGGAATTTTAGTTTTTCGGTCCCAGTGGCGGCTGGTTGTGCGCAGAAAAACTAGAATTACTCATTTTTATAATTTGCTTCTCAGCGGCATTCGTGAATCTTCGATTTCGGTTTTCGTGGTGTCCTTTTTGGGTTCGTTTTTAGCTCATGTCTAGAGTCTGCTTTTCAAAGGTATTCGCTGAATGCGAAAAGCATTTGGACAAGCAAAAAGGAACGGAGAACGACCGAGCTGAAACGGGATTTTTATTCCTACGAGTAATAGTCAGGAAATAATCACTCCCGGGTGAGTTAAAACAGATAACGATGATTGATTTTTAACGATTTAGATCCTTGAGCCGTGGAATTCAGGTGTAGTGGTATAATTGCGGTGAGTCATATAACTTTATCTATAAAGAACAAGAAGAATTTGGTTGGTCAGACCCAATGGATGGTGTTCTTGAGGGCTTGAGGGACAACCATCGTTTTCGTATCGAAAGGGTATCGGATACGCAAACCCGCTTCATCCAATCTGATGACTTTAAAGGACCCGGAAACACCAAGATGACTGCGGAGATGGTTGCTAGGGCTACTGTTGAATTCTTCCCGATCTTTAACCGAGAGCTAAAGGCTGAGCTAGAAAAGGAGTGATTGCTTGGTGGCAGGGCAGAGCTGGTCTCGCATAATTATCAAGTCGCAAATGCAGAAACCATAGGACCATTTCGACCAAATTTTTGCTGTTTGTACTAATTTCAGTGCTAGTCAAACCAAATGGTCTTATTGACTTCGAGGGATTTGAAGGCGAAATTGTTTTTGAAGCTAGCGTCCATGGTCCTTTTCTGAACTCTGAAAACTCCCGTACCTTCGCCCCAATGCCTTTCGACCCCTTCAAAATAGACCTCCCCATACGCGATGCCATTGCTGAATTGCGTGAAACACTCGCCAAAGAAAATGTAGCCATCGTCCATGCTCCTCCGGGGGCAGGAAAAAGCACCCTTTTGCCCTTGGCACTGTTTGAAGAGGACTTTCTCGGCCAACAAAAAATCTTGATGCTCGAGCCACGTAGATTGGCCGCCAAGACTATCGCTATGAGGATGTCGGACTTGATTGATGAACCGGTTGGTCAGCGAGTAGGGTATCGGGTGCGCTTTGAACAGCGTGTTTCCGAAGCCACGCAGATTGAGGTATTGACAGAAGGAATTCTTACCCGCATCCTTCAAAATGATCAAGAATTGCAAGGAGTGGGCATGGTCATTTTTGATGAGTTCCACGAGCGAAGCATTCATGCTGACCTGGCTTTGGCTTTATGCCGCGAGGCGCAGAAGGTCTTACGTCCAGATTTGAAGATTCTTATCATGTCGGCCACCCTCAATACCGAACAGCTTAAAACCTTATTAAAAGCACCAATAATTAGCAGTCTCGGTCGCCAATACCCGGTGGATGTCCGCTATGGAGATGGCATTGATGTGCGCATGGTCTCAGAACTAGTTAGCAGAAGGGTTTCCTTGGCCGCGAAAGAAGAGGAAGGAGATATTCTAGTCTTCCTCCCAGGTGAGGCGGAAATACGTCGATGTGAAGCAGATCTAAAACGTATGTTGCCGAGCTTTGAAATCCACCCATTATTTGGAATGCTGGCACCTTCCAGGCAAATGGCGGCCATCTATCCATCCAAAAGAGGCAAGCGCAAGGTGGTTTTGGCCACGTCAATTGCGGAGACTTCCTTGACTATTGAAGGAATTAAGATCGTGGTAGACTGCGGACTCGGACGAAAGTCGAAATTCGATCCCCGTTCAGGTTTATCGCGACTAGAAACCGTGAATATCTCTACCGACTCGGCCGATCAACGCGCAGGAAGGGCTGGTCGTTTGAGTCCGGGTGTATGTTACCGCATGTGGAGCAAGGCCGATCATTTGCGCATGCAAATCCACGATATACCCGAACTTTTGGAAGCTGATTTGGCTTCTTTAATCTTGGAATTGGCTCAATGGGGCGTGAATGACCCCAAACAACTCGATTGGCTGAATCCTCCACCTCCAGGACATGTAGCTCAAGCGCGAGAAACATTGGAGACTTTAGATGCCCTCAAGTTGGGCCGAATTACCGAACACGGGAAAAAGATGTTGGCATTGCCTTGTCACCCGCGTTTGGCGCATATGCTCTTATTGGCTGAATCCGATAGTAGCAGAAAATTAGCCTGTGATGTAGCCGCTATCCTCGAGGAGCGTGATCCCTTGCCCCGAGATTCAGGGATTGATATCACATTACGTATCGAAGCACTCAGACGCTACCGTCAAACTAAAAACGATGCTTCCCGCATGGGACGAATTGAAAAGGTGGCTGAGTCCTATTTGAGAATGTTTGAATTAGAGGCAGATAATGGTCCCGTGGATGCCTATGATTGTGGCTTGCTCATCGCCCATGCATTTCCGGAGCGTATTGCTTCATCACGTCCGGGGAATAATTCTCAGTTTCAGCTAGCCAACGGGCGCTATGCGCAGGCTGGTCCGAAAGACTATCTTGGCCACGAACCTTGGCTCGCTGTTGCGCACCTTGATGCCCGCGATGGATTAGGTAAAATATTTATGGCCGCTCCTTTGAATCCCAAGGACTTAGCACCATTAGTAAAGACGGAGAAAATCATCACTTGGGATACCCGCAAAGGAGGATTGATAGCAAGTATGGATTTGCGCATAGGTTCCATCATTTTGCAATCAAAACCACTTCCAGAACCCGATCCAAGTTTTTTGAAAGCGGCTATTTGTAAGGCATTGAGAGAGGAGGGAGCGAACCTATTAAATTGGGACGAAGCCACGCAGAACTGGCAAAATCGTGTTTTATCGCTTCGCACTTGGCAACCTGCAAATGGATGGCCTGAAGTAAGTCAAGAATCTTTATTGATGACGGTAGACGAATGGATGGATGGCCATTTAGAAGGCGTGAAGAAGCCCGAAGATTTAAAGAAAATTAAGCTGATAGAAATCCTTCCTTATACCCTCACTTGGGAACAACAACAAGCCTTGGATGAGTATGCCCCAAAGGCTATCGAAGTGCCCAGTGGTAATAAGATTCCCTTAAGCTACCACGCTAATGGCGATGCCCCAACCTTATCGGTACGTTTGCAGCAAGTCTTTGGATTGGCCGAAACACCAAGAGTAAATAAAAGAGAAATCCCCGTCGTGATGGAGCTCTTATCTCCCGCCAGTCGCCCGGTTCAAACCACCCGTGATTTAAAAAACTTCTGGGACAGCACCTATTTTGAAGTCCGCAAAGAACTTAAACGCCGTTACCCAAAACATTCGTGGCCCGATGATCCGTGGACGGCTCCTGCTTTAAAGGGAGTTCGACGGTGATTAAAAGAGGTGGGGAGTGAGGAGGAAAAATTTCCCGCAGATTAACGCAGAAAAAGTGCAGGTCGCTTTGTAGTCAATTCATAAATAAGCTGTGAATCAACAAAACTATGGTCTAATCTGGCGTCTGATTTCTGGCGTCTGAATCTCACCCCCCCAGCACCACAACACCCCGTATTATAACCCCCCTGATAGAGGAAGAAAACACCAAATAATCCCGGCATCCAATCCCTTTGCATGATGGCGGCAATTGCAACCAACTAGGAATTTTTCCAAGATATTGAACTATCGAGGTGAAATGGCTTTACCCTTTTAATCGTTGAATCTCTAATTTCAGAATAGGGAGGTCGATGATAATGATTTTCCAAAGGGTGGTAGGATCTATCGCATCATATGCATGAACGATTATGTTTCTAAGCCCAATGATATCCTTGACACTTGTGATTGATATTGCTGAATCTACGGATGTAATTTTTTTTACTGCTTCTCCAATAATTTCCAAGTCTCTTTCTACAGTTCTGATAGCCATGAAATTTGAGCTAAACTTGACATAATTCTTATCATGTATTTTAATAACATCCTCTATTTCAGCAATTACAGCTTCGATATCTAAGATGTATTTTAATACATGATTAGGCGGCATAAAGCTCAATTTTGGTTCGATCGAGTTCTGCTTTGAATATTGGGTTCTTCACAATACGATAAGAGATGAGGTCAACCTCTCGGTTTACTAAATTTCTTAAACCTTCCTTTAGTCGAAAATAGGCCTCACCTTGCTCAAGAGGAGTAAGTTTATCTGAAAAAATTACTGCAAAATCCAAATCGCTCTCTAGGCCCAGTTTTCCCGAAGCACCAGATCCAAATAGGAACAAGTTTGTTACGAAATATTTTTCGCATAAGGTTTCAAGTAATGCTGCCTTTTCTTTTAGTAAAGCGATCATATATCAAAGATACCAAAACAGAGGCGAAATCGCCAACACACTTAATCAGTGAATGCCCGACTCTTCCCCAGGTTTAATCGAAGTACTTCGCTCGGGAATCTCACACCCCCCAGCACCACAACACCCCGTATTATAAACCCCCTGATAGAGGAAGAAAACACCAAATAATCCCGGCATCCAATCTCTTTGTATGATAGCGGCAATAAGCACAGCCGAACCAAGTGAAACACGTAGAACCCGGGTGAAATTCCAGGCTCTACGGTCTAACAGGGCTGTCCGTTTTAAAAATAGTTGAAATGATTTTTTCATATTTATTTTCTAGTCAACCAGTATTATGGTCGCACTTCGACTGGCCGTTTTAGAAAGACTAGCCCAGAAGATCGCTTAGGCCGCTCAGTGACCGGTCGTAAAGTGACCATCTCATTGTCTGTTTTCTAACTGTCTTCTTAGTTAATCTTACGCTCTAAACCAGCCCAAGATCCACCATTATGCACATTGGTATATCCTTTTGATTTCAGAATACCTTTTGCCGAAGCACTGCGCATACCGGAAGCACAACAGGTGATTACTGGTTTGTTCTTGTCCTTCAATTTACCAAGGTTTCCAGCTAGATTATCCACCGGAATATTCAAGGAACCCTTGATATGACCTCCAGAAAATTCCCCCTTACTACGCACATCTACGATGATGCCACCTTCTTGCATTAACTGCTTATAATCTACCGCTGGCCCAAAGCCAAACAGCTTTTTTAATGTCTCTAACATTTGTGATTTGTGATTTGTGATTTGTGAATTATGATTTGCTGTGTCTGCCGAAGTTAATTGGAATGCAGTGGAAATTAACGCAGGAGGATAATTTATGAGTTAATTTCAAATGCCCGTTCTTTTGTCTGACTATCTGACTATCTGGTTGTCTGAAAGTCTATACCTCGCAATCTCGAAACCTCGTAATCTCTTAACCTCGACTAATTGTTCTTATGAAAATTAACGTCCAACCAAGAACCCGCATTATGGCACTCGATTCCTTGTTGTTGCAACATTTGAGTGGCCATTCCACTTCTTCCACCAGAAGCACAGCAAAGGATAAGTGGTGATTTAAGTCCTTTAACTTCATTCAAGCGATTGCCTAATTCGTGAACCGGAATATTGATAGAACCTACCACGTTTCCGCCCATAAATTCTTCAGGAGTACGCACATCTAAAATGGTTCCTGAGTTTTCTTTGATTAATTGATCTACAGTCATTTTTTTATAATTTGATAAAACAAAGGTAGAGGCCTTTGTAAATGCTTCTTGTAACCCAAGTCACACTCTCCTTCAAATTCCAATAAATAAATTCCAAGCTCCAATCTACTGTAGATAAAGGGTGCCTCTAATAAAAAAAGCCCTGATAATCTTCCGATTATCAGGGCCAGTAGTAGTATATAGAAATCCCAATTTAATTCCTTTTGAATTTTGGAATTTATGTATTGGAAATTAATAGACGATTTATCGACTATTCAGCTATAATCTCCAAGTTCACCGTTACAGAAACTTCGCGGTGTAGGTTGATAGTAGCAGTAAAGGTTCCTAAAGTTTTGATGTCCTGATCTAAAACGATCTTACGACGATCCACTTCGAACCCTTCATTTTTTAATGCTTGAGAAATTTGAAGAGAGGTGATAGATCCAAAGATTTTATCGTTGGCTCCAGCTTTCGCTCCTAATTTCAAATTGAAATCATTCAATTTACCGGCAATCTTGTCGGCATCTTGTTTGATTTTCTCTTGTTTGAATGCTGCCTGACGTAGGTTTTCCGCCAAAACTTTCAGATTGCTTGTACTCGCAACCATTGCCATTCCTTTTGGGATCAATAAATTGTTGGCATATCCGTTTTTTACGGCAACCACATCATCTTTGTATCCAAGCGCTTTAACGTCTTGTTTCAAAATAACTTTCATCTCTATTCCTCCTTATTTTAGTGAGTCAGCTACGTATGGAAGAATCGCAATATGACGACCTCTTTTCACAGCTTGAGCTACTTTACGTTGATATTTCAAAGAAGTTCCAGTAATTCGCCTTGGAAGTAATTTTCCTTGCTCGTTCAAAAACTTCAAAAGAAAATCAGGGTCTTTATAGTCAATATACTTGATTCCGTTCTTTTTGAAACGGCAGTATTTTTTTGTTGATACCCCAGTAGGAGTGGTATTAAAAAGGAAATTTCCTCTTTTTTTACGTTTAGCCATTCTTCTCCTCCGTTTCGATAGTTATTTTGGTACCTGGAGCTACTGCTGTTGCTGCAGATGCACCTTTACTTGATTGTTTAAATTCACCATTTCTTTTACGCTGATTGTAAATCACGCCATGTTTGTCGAGAGATACCGTCAAGAAACGCATAATGCGCTCATCGCGTTTCAAAGCCAATTCCAATGGAGCGATGATCGTTCCTGGAGCTTTGTATTCCAAAATGTGATAGAATCCAGTAGATTTCTTCTGGATAGGGTAGGCGAGCTTGGTTAGCCCCCAATTGTCCTCGTGGATGACTTCTCCACTGTGCTCTGCAATCAACTCTCTGAATTTTTTGATAGTCTCTTTCAACTGATCATCAGAAAGTACGGGTGTTAATACGATTACAGATTCATAGTTTTTCATTTCCATAAATCAATTATTTCCTTAAAAGGGCTGCAAATATAGGTAGACTAATTACAAAATCCAACTTAACCTAAATATCCACACCCTCGTGTTTTCAATTCCCTAAAAGTATATTTGAAACCTCAATATTATGGAGCAATTTATCGTTTCGGCTAGAAAGTATCGTCCGAGCACTTTTGAGAGTGTAGTAGGACAAGAACATGTTACCCAAACACTTAAAAACGCCATTCGCAATAACCATTTGGCCCAAGCCTTTTTGTTCTGCGGTCCGCGTGGGGTGGGGAAAACTACCTGTGCGCGTATTTTGGCTAAAACCATCAATTGCACGAACTTGAGTGAAAAAGTAGAGCCGTGCAATGAATGTCAGTCATGCGTCTCTTTCAACCAGAATGCTTCCTTTAATATATATGAACTGGATGCAGCTTCCAATAATTCGGTAGATGATATTCGTTCTTTGGTTGACCAGGTGCGGTATGCGCCGCAAGGTTCCAAATACAAAATCTATATAATTGATGAGGTGCATATGTTGTCTCCTTCTGCCTTCAATGCTTTTTTGAAGACACTAGAAGAGCCACCGAAATATGCGATCTTTATTCTCGCTACCACCGAACGTCATAAAATTCTACCAACGATTCTAAGTCGCTGTCAGATTTTCGACTTCAACCGTATTACCATTGCCTCCATGGTTACCCACCTTCAAGGCATTGCGGATTTGGAGCATGTTAAAGCCGAACAAGATGCCCTGCATATTATCGCAGAAAAAGCGGATGGTGCTTTGCGTGATGCCCTTTCAATCTTTGATCAGATGGTTAGCTTTTCTGGGGAATCCCTCAGCTATGATTCGGTCATCAAAAACCTCAATATCCTCGATTACGATTATTATTTCCGCACCATGGAATTAGTAATGGCAGAAGACACCTCTGGACTTTTATTAATAATGGATGAGGTAATTAAAAATGGCTTCGACCCGCATTTATTCCTCGGCGGACTTTGCGATCACCTCCGTAACCTTTTGGTTTGTCAGGATCAAAAAACCCAATCCTTACTCGAAGTGGCCGAATCAGCCGCTCAACGCTATTCGACACAAAGTGCTCAAATACCGAGTTCCTTCTTATTTAATGCCCTGCAAATTGCCAGTGGCTATGATGCTACGTATAAGGCAGCAAGAAACCCGCGCTTACATGTAGAATTGGCCCTCTTGAAATTAGCCAACCTAGGTCGAGCCATTCAGATTGCTCAGCAGCCTTTGCCGCCAGCTTCCGAGGAAAAAAAAACGACAATAAGTAAGGTAGCCCCTGTTTCTTCGCACAAAGTCGAGGAAAAGGTGGAAGAAAATAAGGAGGCGATAGCTCCAACTCCTCTAGTAAATGAAGTTCCTCAAAAGGAGGATATAGTCGAAGAAAAGGAAGCCAAAAAAATTCCGGTAGCTCCTAAATCATCCATACCTACTATTAATCTTTCCTTTACTCCTGGGGTCACAAAAACTGAAGTACGTGCGGAAGATGCCGGCCCCAACGCTGTAAGCGCACCCGATGTACAAGGCATTGCACGAGTTCCGCTCAATGCAGAGAAGGTAAAAAGTATTTGGCTGGAATTTGCTGAAGGCATGGAGAAGCAAAAGAAAATGAGTCTCGCTGCGGGCATGAGGAAAGCTGAAATACTGCTTAACAATAGTCAGATTCTCGCAACAGTTGCCTCCAAACAGGTGGCCGACAATATAACCGAGGTTAAGGCGGAACTGATGGCCTACCTCAATAGCCGCTTGGAAACAGAAGTAAACGGGGTTCATGTAGAAATAGGAAAAATGACACAAGAATCGAGCAATCCCTATACCTATGAAGACAAGCTCAAACACTTGGTAGAAACCAATCCCAAATTGCCCGATTTCATGCGAGACCTAGGCTTGGAACTCGATTATTAATTTCTATTCCTCAATCCCATCATCCATGAAATTCACGGACATTCCTTTAAGCACCCACTTCGGATTGAAGGAAGCAGAACCTCAGTCGGATTATGTATTGTATCTGGATGAAAGCCCGGCTTTGCAAAACCACCTCGGACAACTACATGCAGCCGTATTATTTGGCTTGGTAGAAACCAGCAGCGCCCATTTTCTGCAGCAGGTATTTCAGGAAATTGAAGAAGGACTCATCCCAGTTATCCGCAAGGTGGACATTAAGTATAGCCGGCCAGGGAAGGGTAGGGTGTTTTCGAAGGTGAACTTAATCGATTCCAAGGAAGATATTCTAACAAGGTATAAGGCAAAGGGAAGAGTGAGCCTTGTCACAGAAGTATATATTGAGAATGAAGAAAAGGAGTCGCTCGTTGGTGCTCAAGTGCAGTGGTTTTTTCAACAGGCTTCTGCTTAGACTGAATTTTACCTTTTTACAAGCACCATTTCTGAGAGCTATCGGAACCAAATTCCAATAGGAATCCTAGCCATTTTAGTCCCTATACCGATAGGGAGGAACTTTAGCAGTGGAGCTTAGCACCACAAGTTGGCATTTAAACGGATAGTCATGTAGAAATAACTCTGCCTATTTGACGGAAATAAAATAGGGGTACACTTATCGCTAAAACACTAGCATGAGCAAAAATAAGAACGTCACTTTTGCGTGGGCTGTCAAGAACATCATCTGGCCGAGAAGGAAAACCCTCTCTATTGGCCTCCTGCTCATTCTTATAAGCAGACCTGCGGGATTGGTACTTCCGGCAGCCACCAAATATCTTTTGGATGATGCTGTTCCCAATAAGGACTTTGCAATGCTTCAGCTTATTGTGGGTGTCATTTTTATCTCTCTCGTAATACAGGCAGTTTCCGCCTTTTTACTGACACGAATTTTGAGTGTGGAAGCGCAATTTCTCATATCAGAATTGAGAGTAAAAGTGCAAAAGAAAATACTATCGCTACCAATCAATTTCTTCGATAATAATAAATCGGGAGCCTTGGTTTCCAGAATCATGACAGACGTAGAAGGGGTTCGTAACCTTGTGGGCACTGGACTCGTTCAATTGATTGGAGGAAGCATCACGTCTATTCTAGCGTTGATTCTATTACTCCGAATTAGTCCAACCATGACCCTCTTTACTTTAGTTCCTGTTGGCTTGTTTGCTGTAATTGCCATGAAGGCTTTTGGCAGAATACGGCCCATATTCAGGGAGCGAGGAAAATTGAATGCAGAAGTAACGGGTCGCTTGACTGAAACCCTCAATGGGGTGCGTGTTATCAAAGGTTTCAATGCAGAAGCATCAGAGAACAGCACTTTTGAAGCGGGGGCTAGAAGATTATTTGAAAATGTAAAATCGAGCTTAACAGCCACGGCTTTCGTAACCAGCGCGGGAACCTTTCTTATTGGCTTTGCTAGTGCAGGAATACTTGCACTGGGTGGGTATTATATGATGGAAGATAGTCTGACTACTGGAGAGTTGATTTCTTTCATCTCCTTACTGGCATTTATGATTGCTCCGATTATTCAGATGAGCAATATAGGAAGCCAGCTAACAGAGGCATTTGCTGGTCTTGATAGGACGGAAGAAATCATGAAAATGGATCCCGAAGACTTGACGGAGAATCGCCCGATTGTTCTGGGAAAAGTGGATGGGAACATTGAGTTTAATAAGGTTTCCTTTGCCTATGAAACGGACAAAGAAGTATTAACTGAGATTTCCTTCAAAGCACCTCCAGGTTCGGTAACCGCTTTGGTGGGAAGCTCAGGTTCAGGAAAATCTACCACTGCTAGCTTAGCGGCCACTTTCCTTACTCCAACAAAAGGCTTGATTACAATTGATGGTCATGATATTTCTAAAGTAAACCTTTCAAGCTACCGAAAACATTTGGGCGTGGTACTTCAAGATGACTTCCTCTTTGAAGGAACCATCAAAGAAAACATTCTTTTCCCACGACCAGATGCGAGCGATTCAGAATTGCAAGACGCGGTAAAAGGAGCTTACGTGAATGAGTTTACCGACCGTTTTGAAGACGGACTCGAAACGGTGATAGGAGAGCGGGGCGTAAAATTATCCGGCGGACAAAAGCAACGAATCTCCATAGCCAGAGCATTGCTTGCTAATCCGAAAGTGATCATCTTGGATGAGGCCACTTCTAACTTGGATACCGAAAGCGAAACCTATATTCAGAAAAGTTTAGACGGCTTGATGAAGGACCGAACCACCTTCGTGATTGCCCACAGACTAAGCACCATCCGAAAGGCCAATCAGATATTAGTGATAGAAGCTGGCCAGATTGTAGAGCGCGGCACCCATGATGAACTGATAGCCAAAGAAGGTAGATACTTTGAGCTGTATACCTACCAAAGTAGGATTTAGGTTTAGGACCATGGACCATGGTTTTTTCATGGCCCAGTCAATAAGTTGGGCAAAAATTAAGTGCGAAAAGGAGCAGTTAATCGTAGAATTTGTCCACTTGCTAGTAGGTTTAGTATTGCCTCTTTATATTCGGGGAAATTTTATTCGATAGATGGACGCAACAGAACTGAAACAGAAGGCATTATTTGATCAAAAAGCCGATCTGTTTGAATCACATTATTCTGATAAATTTACGGAAGAATACCGCCGCCGTTTTATATACGGCCCCATGATTAGTGGGATAGACTTGAATGGAAAGAAAGTCTTAGAAGCCATGTGCGGCAGCGGACAAGCCACTCCTTTCTTCTTGGAGCATGGCGCAAAAATTACAGGACTCGATATTTCTGAAAAACTCATCGAGTCGTTCACAAGACAATTTCCCGATTGTGAAGCCATTTGCCAATCGGTATTCGATAACGAAATTCCAGATAAATCCTTCGACGTAGTCAGCATCATTGCCGGCTTGCATCACTTGCATCCAAGAGTCGATGATTGCGTGGAAGAAGTATACCGCATCTTAAAGCCGGGCGGACATTTTATGTTTATGGAGCCTCATGCTGGTTCTTTACCTGATGTGTTCCGCAAAATATGGTATAAAACCGATACCTCGTACTTCGAAGAAAATGAAGGATCGGTGGATATTGAACACTTGAAAAAACGCTTTGAAGGACGCTTTGAATATAGCCAAACGGTATATACTGGTTTCTTGGCCTTCTTGCTTGTCTATAATTCCTATGTTTTCCGCATGCCGCTGGGACTAAAGAAATATTATTCGCCTTTTTTACTTTGGCTTGATCGGATATTTGAACCCATCCAAGGAAAATTTGGTTCGTGCATCGTGGTAGGACAGTGGAAAAAAATTGGTTAATGAAAAAAGCTGGAAAGAAACTTAATACAGGGCCCTCGCAGGTAAGTAGCTTTAAAGCTGGGGTGATTTATTTTGCCACCAAAGACGAAGCTCAATTTCCGATTTTAGATTCCTTATTGAATTCGAATAGGGGATATAAGGTGATTGTCCTCAATGGGGGGGAGAACGACCTCTTAAAAAGGTGGCAAGAGCAAGGCAAAATTGTCCAAGCAAAATCCTCCGAATTGTCGGCTGAACTTCACTCTTCCGAAGCAGAATATTGGGTGGGCGCGGATGCAAGCACTTCCTGGAATATTCAAAAAAGTATTCACAGTATTCAAGTGGATGGAGAAACAAAGCTCTATCTCCCTGAAAAACATAAGGTTGATGCCGGGAAGCCGAGTATTGGAACTCAATTCGGACGCCTGTATTACAGTAAACTTCAAGCATTCTTTTCGCCTTCAACCATTACCGATTCGGTATGGAGAGCCTTTCTTATTGAAAAGACACAATTGCTTGAGCTGATTCAATATGGGAAGTTTGATCGTTTAACAAATCTTTACCACCGTATTTGCTTGGCAGACATCGATTATTCGGGTTTTGATATAGTCGCTCCTTCGTATCCTAACTATGTCAAAGAAGGAAATAAAACGGCCAAGGCTGGAATTTCCTTTTACGCACGGTGGTTCTTTCCAGATGCCTTGCAAATCGCCAAAGACAAGAATGCGGAATTCAAACCTCGCTTGCATGCATTATCGCGCTTGCTTTTTGCGAGCTTTTTCTTCCTATGCCTGATTGGTATGCCTATTTTAAGTTTCGACTATGGAATTAGCTGGGATGAAAAACTGCAATACGAATACGCCCACGATATTTATGCGTACCTCACCAGTTTTGGAGAGGATAAAACCATCTTCGACTTCGATAATAAAAGTGCACTCTGGCAGCCCATGCAGTACTATGGGTCTTTTTTCGACTTACTGACTGTAGCAATTGTTGACGTATTTGGAATTGAAAATGAATTTGAATTACGCCATTTCCTAAATGCCATTTTTGGCGTATTTGGGTTGCTCTTTGCTGGCTTAATTGCCCGTGCCATTACCAAAAACTGGTTTACTGCCTTTTTGACTTTTATCCTATTACTGCTTACCCCGTCGTACTTCGGTCATAGTATGTTTAACCCCAAGGATATTCCTTTTGCCACGGGCTTTTTCATGGCAATGTATTATATGATTCATTTCATCCGCGAGCTGCCGAGTCCAAGGTTCTCCACGATTTTAATGATGATTTTAGGCATCGCGCTAAGTATTTCCATTCGCGTAGGCGGGATTCTCATCTATCCATATATTCTTCTTTTTGCTGGTGTAAAATGGCTGGGCGTATGGAAAAATCAAGGCACAGGGACTGCCTTTGCACAGTTTGGTAAGTATATCCTGTATTTCATCCCTGTATTGGTTTTTGGGTATTTACTCGGCTTGGTATTTTGGCCCTATGCCTTGCAAGACCCTATTGCCAATCCATTGCAGGCCCTTAAAGGCTTGTCGAATGTAAATTATACCACTTCCTACGAAACCTTTGAAGGGGTAAGAACCTATATGAGCAAGGTGCCTTGGTACTATTCGCTCAAACTGATGATGCTTGGTTCCTCGCTTATCCTTTTGCTAGGAGCGGCCATTCAATTTATTCGCATTCCGTTCACCTTCAAAAAAATGGGCGGATGGAACCTGATGCTGATTTTTATGCTCCTGTTCCCATTGCTTTATGCTGCGTACAAGGAATCCATGCTTTATAATGGATGGAGACACTGGTTCTTCGCCTATGTGAATTTGGCTGTATTGGCTGCTTGGGGCTGGACCTGGGTGATTGAAAATAAGCAAGTATGGATGCGCTATGTGGGGATTTTCCTTCTGGTCGTCGGTTTAGGAAATATGACCTGGTGGATGGTGCGTAGCCACCCCAATCAGTATATCTATTTCAATGAACTAACTGGAGGACTTCCTGGAGCCTATGGCTATTACGAAACCGACTACTACTCCAATACCCTGCGTGAAGCGGTAGAGTGGTTTGTTGAAAATGAATTACCCAAGACGAACGGACGGCATATTACTATTCTAACCAATAATGAACCGCTTACTGCTCAATACTATATGAATAAGTATAGCGATAGCGTAGATATTGTATGGACAAGGGAGTATGAGTTATCCAAGAAAGCGGGAGACTATTCATTCTTTACCAGCCGAACCATGTCGAAGACCACACTTTTGGAAGGCTATTGGCCACCAACAGGAACAATTCATACGATAGACTTGGATGGCATACCGCTCTGTGCAATCATCAAGCTTGATAATACCTATATCCCGGAAGGATATATTGCCTTAGATGCCGGAAATATCGATACCGCAATCAGTTTATTTGAAAAGGCTACCGAATATGATCCTGGGAATGATGAAGCTTGGAGAATGTATGGAATGGCTTTAGCAAATAAAGGCCCTCAAGCAGCAGATTCTGCCTTGAAAGCACTGCGCAAGTCGATTGAAGTTCTGCCAGAAAATTTTATTGCCTATGATATTAGCGGAATGGTGTTAGCGGCATTGGGTCGCCATGATACCGCGGCAACCTTGTTCGAGAAATCCATCACCTATAAAATCAATTATACCAATGCCCATTATAATTTAGGGGTATCCTACTATAACATGAATAATTTTGCGAAGGCTGCTGAAGAGTTTGAGAATTGTATTCGCTTTGGCGGACAACAGCCTGCCTATTATAAATTATTAGGCATGAGTAAAATGAATCTGAATCTATTACCCGATGCAATTCAGTTCTTGAGCTATGCTGCACAAAATAGCAATGATCCAGAAGCCTATCAGTACCTGGGTCAATGTTATCAATTGCAGGGAGATGAGCAAACAGCCCAGAAAATGTTTCAAGCAGCAGCACAATTACGAGGCAACTAATACGTTAACGAACCATCATGAAAAAACTAATCCTTATACTTCTACTTATTAGTCCTGCTTACCTTTTTGCGCAAGACCGCTTTACTGAAGTGAGTTCCGATATTGAAGAAGTACAGCTATTTCTGCAAGGCGCACAAATAAGCAGAAAAGGGAATAGTCCGCTAAAGGAAGGAATTACCCGATTGGTTTTTACTGGAATTACCAATCAATTGGACCCAAATAGCATTCGTGTATCGGCAAAAAACCAAGTCGTTATTTTGTCGGTTACCAGCAGCAATACCATCCAGTCGAACCCGAAGAAAGCACCCATCATTCGGATGTTAGAAGATTCCCTGTTGATACTGAATTATCAGCTAGAACAAGAACGAAATAACCATTTTGTTTTGGAGCAACAAGAGTCCCTTTTGCTGGTGAATAAGAATCTCAAAGGAGATAAAGGAGTTATTTTAATTGATTTGGAAGACGCGCTCATCATCTATCAAAAACAATTGGGAATCATTAAACAAGGCCAACTTGATTCAAAGATGAATGAGCAAAAGCTAAGTAATCGGATTGAGCGCATGAAAGCCCAATTGCAAGAGTTTCGCTTAAGCAATCAAGTTCCTAGTTATGAAGTGGTAGTAACTATTTCAACAGCAAAAGCTTCTTTGATGGAGAGTTTTGAACTCAACTATTTTGTGAATAATGCGAGTTGGATTCCGAACTATGATTTACGCGTTGAAGACCTCAATAAACCGGTGAAGCTGCACTATAAAGCAGATATTTATAATAATACGGGCGAGAATTGGGACAATGTGAAAGTTATCTTGTCATCAGGTAATCCAAATCTAGGTGGGCTTCCACCAGTTTTAATATCGCAAGTGCTAGGACTCAATGAAGGCCGTTATGATTCAGAAGGCTATACTTTTGATAATAGAAACAAGACGTTTTCGAATAATGTTCTGACGAATGGGATAGTACAAGATTTAGGGGAGGCGCCAAACCAAGGCTTTGATCAAAAAAATACCAGTTTTGAATACGTCATTCCAACGCGCCTGAAAGTAATTGCAAATAACCAAGCACAGAATGTTGATTTGCTTCAATTTGACCTACAGGGTACATACCAGTATTTTGCTGTTCCCAAAATGGAAGAGGATGCTTTTCTTTTAACGAAGGTAACCGGTTGGGAATCTCTTAGCTTATTGATTGGTGATGCGAATATTTATTTCGAAGGCACCTTTCTTGGAAAGACACTTATTGATCCAACCACTACATCTGATACCCTTTCTGTATCACTAGGAAGGGACAAAGGAGTTGTTGTTGAGCGAAATAAGTTGAAAGAGTTTTGTAGCAGCAATTTCAGTGGTTCCAAGAAAAAGGAGATTGTGGTTTATGAAATTCTTGTTAAGAACAATAAGAAGAATGCCGTTCAAGTTCTGATTCAAGATCAAATTCCAGTTGCCAGCAACAAGGATATATCTGTAGAAGTGGTCAATATTAGCGGAGCCCGTTTTATTGAGAACAGCGGCAAGCTAATTTGGAACCTAACAATCGCTCAAGGAGAAACGATTAAGCTTCGTATCGAGTACGAAGTGAAATACCCAAAAGACAAAGTGCTTAGCGGGCTCTAGAATACAATTAGAACCACAGGTATGCAATTTATCGTGGACTTGGATGCAAGTCTAAATTAGGGATGAGCAGCTCGGCGGGACACTGACCCACTTGAAGAATACCTCGAAACCGCGCACTTCGGCAAGCTCAGTGACCGGAGCTCGCTTAAGTCTGGAAATCTGGCCGTCTATTCGCCTGGCCATCTAACTCCCTCGCACTTCGGCAAGCTCAGTGACCGGAGCTCGCTTAAGTCTGAAAATCTGGCCGTCTATTCGCCTGGCCATCTAACTCCCTCGCACTTCGGCAAGCTCAGTGACCGGAGCTCGCTTAAGTCTGAAAATCTGGCCGTCTATTCGTCTGGCCATCTAACTCCCTCGCACTTCGGCAAGCTCAGTGACCGGAGCTCGCTTAAGTCTGAAAATCTGGCCGTCTATTCGTCTGGCCATCTAACTCCCTCGCGATCTCGATAAATCTAATCCTTCACTCTATTTAATCCCATGGACCTAATCATCCAATTCGGCAAAGGTTTCGGGTTTGCTTTGTCTTTGAGTTTAATATACCAACCTATCTTTTTCAAGACGGGTACCCGGTGTGTTTGCACAAATTCAATCCATGTTCCATCGGGGTCTTCGATATAGGAGAATCGTCCTGCTGCCTCGCCCATGTCGAAGGAGTTGGCGCTATCCACAGTAAACTTATATCCAAGGGGTTCTAGGCGTTTTTGTAACTCGTCCATATCAACGGTATCAAAACAAACATGGATATAGCCCAAGTCGCCCCAGAAGCGGTTTTCAAAAATGTTTTTTGGTTTGCGTTCTAATGCCTGAATCAATTCAATATCTACATGGCCAATCAATTTACTGAAAGCCCCTATATTCTTTTGGGCTTTACGCAGGAGTACACGGCGGTAACGTTGTTCGTCGAGGTCATCAAACTGACCACTTTTATCATACACTACCTGATCAAACCCTAAGGCTTTGGTATAGAGATCAAGGGTACGCTCAATATCACTCACACCAATGAGTACACCGCAGGTTCCTCCGGTCATTTCAGCGCTTGGCTTAAACCAAGAATCACCTTTGACTACTTGAAAGGGATTTCCCCAAGGGTCAGTAATCCAGAAGCTGTCTTGTCCGGATGGGTCTTTAACGATCTCACCCAACCCTTCGGTCTTTCTAGCTTTTAATACCGAGTGAACATGGGCCACATTGCGGGCTTTCATCTTTACCACATTGATACCCAAATCGCCGAACTGCGGAGTAAAAGCGGGTGCTTGTGGCGTGCGACTTGTGAAGCTCCATATTTCGAAACCTCCGCCACCATTCATATTCATGGCCAAAACAGCTTGACGGCTATGCACTTCTCCGCCGGTATAGCGGGTCATTAATGGGGCAGGGGCCGCATCGTCAAATACAGGCACATCCATCCCAAAAGTTTGACGGTACCATTTCCAATTGGCATATACATCGGCACATCCGATACCAACTTGCTGAATTCCAGTGATTACTTCGCTCATCCGTTTGCTTTAATATTTGAGGCAATTTTATAGTAGAGGGCAGGAATATAGTTATAGAACCAATTTAAAATCAGCTCTTTTTGTCCTACCACTATTTTCTTTTTCTTTTTGGCAACTCCCTTAAGTATGATTCGTGCACATTTGCGTGCCGACATTCCTTCTTCTTGGGCCTTGTCCATTACCGCGTGCTTAATGCCATCTCCATGCAAGGCATTCATAGAGATATTGCTCTGAATCCGTCCTGGAAATACCAGCGAGATATGGGGGTGCGCTTTCTCCACCTGCCAGCTTTCAAAAAAACCTTTTACGGCATGTTTACTGGCAGCATAGGTACTACGCAATGGAAAACCAAATAATCCACTCAAGCTGGAGATAATGACCATGCGTGCATCCTGACTAAACAGCGGATAGAGTGCTTTACTTAAATACACGGGAGCAAAATAGTTGACTTCCATTATTAGACGTTCTACCTCATCCTTCGCATCCAATACTTCAGAACGTTGAGAGATTCCGGCGTTATTGAAGAAGACGTCAATTTTCCATTTTCGCGACTGAATTTCTTCAATGAGGACTTTTACCCGTTCCTTATCGGTTACATCCATTGGAAAACAAAGCACATCAGTGGCCCCTAATTTCAGGCATTCATCGGCTACACGTTCTAACTCGCTCATGCGGCGAGCGGCTAGGATAAGAATCGGACCAGCACTAGCTACTTCACGCGCAATGGCTTCTCCTATTCCTGAAGAAGCTCCTGTAATTAGCATCGTTTTTTGGCGATAGAAATTCACGCTGCAAGATTACGGTTTTCTCAGCGAACTGACCACTCCTTTAATGGCTTATTAGTCGCTTTCTTAACCAACGATTGGCGTAGTAGCAGGCTAAGGAAGACCCGGCGCCAATAATGGCCCCTGCTGCCACATCGCCCGGATAATGCATTCCCAAGTGCATGCGCGAATAGCCAACGAGTCCGGCCCAGGTATAGGAAGGCACGATGACATACCATTTAGGAAAAAGCACACTCAATGATGTGGCTGTTGCAAATGCGTTGGAGGTATGCGCTGAAGGAAATGAATAAGGACCAGAATGCACCAGCGCGATGATATCACTATGTTCATTATACGGCCTCGTGCGCTGAACAGTCAACTTGAGTCCTAAGCTGATGCTGCCAGAAACCAAGACTGCGGCACCACTCACATAGGCCTTATGTTTAAGTGAGATATCCTTTTTATAGATTCCCGCAGTATAGATAGCTAGGGGAGTGCCAAGGGTTATTGGTACGACCGAAGCACTGATGCCTTTGAAGAAAGGATCGAAATTCGTATTTCGGTGCACATGGGTCTTTACCAGCGCATCATAACCAGATTGTCCACTACCCGAGAGGACGGCCAAAAGACAGAAAAATGCCAGCAGCTTACGCATGGCTCAAAGATAGAAGTGAAGATTGAATTTCTTGTTTGTCTATGATTAATCTTCCGCTTACCTTTGCAGCCCTTAATAAAGGAATGCACCCATAGCTCAGCTGGATAGAGCAACTGCCTTCTAAGCAGTAGGTCACAGGTTCGAATCCTGTTGGGTGTACGAATTTTCGTCAAAACCTCCGTTAGGAGGTTTTTTCGTTTATAGGCCCACCAATAGGATGAGAAGTTTATCCCGTCCGAAGCATGGTTACTAGGGTAATAGGGAATTTTACAAGACGGGAAATCCTGTTGGGTGTACTAAGTGAGACAAGCCCTTGCAGAGATTCTGTGAGGGTTTTTGTTTTTTAGTTGCACGCAATTTGCACGCAAATCGTTACAAGATCTCACATGGTCGCAATTTCAGTGTAAGGATGCTAACACGGTAGCGTGCCCGAGTTGCAGCGACTCTTAACGTATTGCGAGATTCGAACATATTATTGGTTTCCTATACAATTCTTGCGCTATATTGGTCTTTCCAAATTATAACCTCAAATTCCTTCCCTTTTGATTTATAGGTGGTCATAACGAACATTCCAGTAAACATTCTTGCATATTATAAATTAAAAAATTAGATTGCATTTAACAACAATCCCAAATGATTAAGAAATCCTTACTAGCAATAATATTTGCTCTCTTCTCTAATTGTTTTGCAATCGGTCAAATTAAATCAAATGGTGTAAGAGTCAGTATAGGTATTAATAACTCAAGTTTCGCACATCGAATTTAGCTCTTTAGGTGTAAGGGTTTGAGCGATTTTTTTGATGGAATTCAAATTGGCTAAACTTCTCAAGAGATTATCGATATCATCAATGGTTA
>Ga0105053_10004396_pt1 | contig 20815 bp, 15 predicted proteins | sample BON01_FD_78093 | JGI IMG/M metagenome (GOLD analysis project Ga0105053, IMG submission 78093) | Freshwater microbial communities from Lake Bonney liftoff mats and glacier meltwater in Antarctica - BON-01 | ecosystem: Environmental > Aquatic > Freshwater > Ice > Glacier meltwater | place: Lake...
CCCCCCCAACGCTCGGGCACAGTTCCCGCAACCGGCCCGGGCCCACATTGGGGGAACAAGGGGTTGGGAGCGTACCCCCCCCCCCCCCCCCCCCCCCCGAATGCCGAGACCGCGCCCTCGCTCCGCCTTGCTCCCTCCGCTCGCGCACATCATCGCGGCCTTTGAGGCCGGCGCGAAAGGAGATCCTCTGCCAGCATCCTCAGCCACGGACATGGGCAGCGCCAGCGCCTACTCGTGCTGCGCCTGCGCGGCGTGTTCCGCGGCAGAGGCGCCCGGCGCCGCCGACTCCGACGACCAGGGGCGCGAGAACGACGCCGCGCCGGGGGCCCTGTCGTCGGGCCGGGAGGAAGAGCTGCTGCAGCGCCGCGTCCGGCGGCGCAGGCGAGCGGCTCGCGCCACCGGCGCGGCCGCCGCCGCGCACCTCGATGCCTACCTGCGCGCGGCGGACGGAGAGGCGCTGGCCGCGTTTCGCAAGTGGGGCGGCGGGCGCGCCGCGGCGGCGGCGGCGGCGGCGGCGGCGGCGGCGGCGGCGGACTGGGAGGACGGGGCGTGCCCGGGAGGAGTTGGGGAGGAGGACGCCGTGGACGCCGACTACTTCGAGGGGGTGCGCGGGGTGCGCGAGGCGCTGGCGGGGGCGGAGGAGAGGGCCCGGGGGGAGCAAGAGCAGGAGCAGGGTGCATGCGGGGCGGCGGCGTGAACGCGGCTGGCTGCGGCGAGGTTGTTTTTCCCAGAGACGTGGGGCGCTGACAAGAGGACGCGGCACCGCCGCTGCGCCCTCTTTTCCCTGTGATCACCCGCCGCTCGCGCCCGTTCCACGCGGCTAGCTCCTGCGAATCGAGACGCAACACACTGCTAACGTAGTACACCTGCGATTAACCCAGGCCGACTGACTTTGACGGTCTGCGCGCGACCCGAACGGAAAACGCCCACTTGCGAAATCCGTGACTCCTCAAACGCCGCGATGATGCAGGCGCCGCCTTGCTTGCAGGGCCGCGCTGCGACGTCGTGCCGCCGCGTACCCGCCGTCGCCGTGGCGGTCCGCGCGCGCCGGCGGGCAGCGCGGCCTGGCGAGGGCGAGGGGCGCGCTGTCGCGCGCGCGGCAAACGGCGGAGGCGCGGGGCGAGGCGGCGGCGGCGGCGGTGGCGTTGGCCGCACAGAAGCAACCAAGACGACGACGACGACCCCCGTCACCGCGGTCGAGCCCGCCCTCCCCCCGCCGCCACCCCCCGCGGGCGCCACTAGCGGCAGCGGCACTTGGGACCAGCTCTACATCATCCCCTCGTCCTTTGGCGACGACGACGGCGACGACGAGGACGGCGGCAGCGGCGAAGACGACCAAGGAGGCGGCCGCCAGCCCGACGCCGCCGCCCCGGCCGCTTCCGCACGCGTCCGCGCCTGGCCCGGCGCCGGCCCCATCGTCATCCTCCCGGGCTTCGGCAACGACACCCAGGACTACGAAGCCCCCTTTGGCCAGCCCCGCCGCGGCCTGGCCGCCCGCCTGCGCCGCCGCGGCTTTTGCGTCGAGACCGTCCGGCTGCGGCGGCGCGACTGGGTGCGCGTCGCGCGCGCCCTGGCGTCCCCCTCCTACTGGCGGGGCGAGGCGGACGTGGGCCCCGGGTACGGGTGGTACCTGGCGCGGGTGGCGGCGGCGGTGCGGCGGGCGGAGCGGGCGTGGGAGGCGAGGGAGGCGGAGGGGGCGGCGGCGGCGGGCGGCGACGGAGCGGGCGACGGCCGCAGCGACGGTGCCACCGGGAGCCATGCCCGCGCCCGCGCCCCGGGCGTCGTGCTGGTCGGGCACTCTGCGGGCGGCTGGCTCGCCCGCGCCTTCGTGGGGGACGCCTCCGTGCGGTCGGACGCGGCCGCCGAGCTGTGCGCGCGCGAGGAGGAGCGCGCGCTGGCGGCCATCGCCGCCGCCACCGCCTGGGGCGGCGCGGCCGAGGCGCTGGCGACGGCACGCGAGGTCTTTTTCTCGCGCCCGCTCGTCCTGCCCGCTCCGGCGCCCGTCCTCGAGCGCGAGGGCGGCGCGGCGGGCGCCGCGGGCGCCGCCTCTGCCGCCGCCTCGGCCCCCGCCCTGCGCGGCGGCTCCTCCCGCCCCGTACCCTGCACGCGCGAGCCGCACCCGTCCGTCGCCGCCGTCGTCACGCTCGGCACGCCGCACACGCCGCCCGCGCCAGGGTCGGGCGCGCGCGACGTCACGGGCGGCGCGCTGTCGTGGGTGAACGAGCACTGGCCGGGCGCCTATTTCGGCAAGAACGGGCCCGGCGGCGACGGCGGCGGCGCAAAGGGGCAGCAGCAGCAGGAGGAAGCGCAGCAGCAGGAAGGGCACGGCCGCGGCCCCCCCCGCCGCCGCCCCGTGGTCTACGTGGCGGTGGCCGGCCGCGCCGTTGTCGGCGCGCCCTCCGCCCCGGCCGCCCCCGCCGCCGCCCCCTCTTCCCCGGGCGCGGCGGCGCCCTCTTCACCCATCTCCTCGGCCGCGCCCGCGCCCGTCGTGCCCGCGCCCCGCGGGTCGCCCCCCTCGTACGCGCGCTCGGCCTACGCCGCGGTTGCGGGAGGCGACGGCGCCGGCGTCGTCGGCGACGGGGTCGTGCCGCTGGGCGTGGCCGGTTGCCTGCCGGGCGCGGACGCGCGCGTGGTGCTCGACGGCGTTTGGCACAGCATGAGCGCGCTGGGGTCGTTCAAGGACCCGCCGGCGGCAGCGGCAGCGTCGGCGTCGCACTCATCGCCGCCCTCATCGCCGCCCTCGCCCGCTTCTTCCTCTCCTTCTTCCTCCTCTCCCGCCCCAGTGTCCGCCGGCTTGAGGCCGTGGTACGGCTCGGGCGGCGCGCTGGACGCGTGGCTGACGGCCCTGCGCGACGCCCAGCTCGAGGACGAGTGATGCCGATGTTCGATTGCCAGTTTCCCCCCGCCTAGGCCCGTCGAGCGGCGCCTCGTGTATGTTTTTTTCCCCGCTGCGCCGTGTGTCCCCCTCCCATGATATCTTTCCTCCCATTTTGCCCCCCATTTTTCCCCCGGTTGCAACGTCAGGGTTGCAAAAAAAGGGCTAGCGCTCTATCCTCTTCCTACAATTTGTGCCTGCGTGTGCCTGTCCTCCGGTTTTTAGCCTGAGCTTGAACAAAGAGTTTCTTCGCTATCGTCGTCGTCGCCGTCGTCGTCGTCGTCGTCTTCTGTCTCTCTGTCTGTCGCAGGTCACATTATGAATCAGCCGCACTCATTCACAGCGACTCCATCCCCAGCCTCCGCCTGCACCCCTCGGTCGTCACGAAGATGATGCACGTCATTGGCCCCAGGCGCGCGTAGTTGGCCGTCCACCCGCGGAAAAACCCGGCGGCGCCGTGCGCCGCGTAAATCCGCCGCGAGACGTCGGCCATCGTCGCGCCGCCGCCGCCGCCGCCGCCGCCGCCGCTTGCTGCCGCGCCTGCTGCCGCGCCTGCCGCCGCGCCTGCCGCCTTGCGCGCCACAAACATGTGCGTCTTGACCACGTCGACCGGCTGCGTGGCCGTCGTCGACGCCAGCCCCGTGAGCATGGCGCACGCCGCCTGCAGCGGCACGCTGTCCCCCCGCGAGCCCGTGAGCGCGGCCAGCCGGCGCTTGGCGGCCTCGTAGGTGGCGCACTGGGTGGCGGTCAGCACGGCGGCGCGGATCTGTGGTGTTTTGATTGGTGTTGTTGTGCCGTGCGTGTTTTTTGTGTGGGTGGGTGGGTGGGTGGGTGTGTGAGTTTGTTTGTTTTTTGGGGGTCGTTTTGAGGAGGGGGGAACGGGGGGTGGGGAGCCGACAGACGCGGGAAGCAGGGGCAACGACAGAGACGGAACGAGAGATCGCAGCGCAACAAAACGCGAGCAAAAACAAAACACCACTCACCATGCCAGGCGTGGCGCCGCGCCACAGGCCGCGGACGCCGTCCTCGGCCAGGACCTCCCGGACGATGGCGCCGATGCGCTGGAAGCCGCCGGGCGCGGCGGCGGCGCCGCCCGCGGCGGGCGTCGGCGGCGGCGCGGCCGCCGAAGAGAGCGCCCTCGGGCCGCCGCCGCCGCCTCCGCGGACGCCAGGCGACGAGGACGAGCAGGGCGAGGACGGCGACGACTGAGGCGGCGACGAGGACGGCGCCGAGCATGCCATGCCGTGCCCGACCCCGGGAAACTGCTGCTGCTGCGCCACGGGGCGCGACCACGACGACGGCAGGGGGGCCGCGGCCGGCGGGGGCTGCGGCGGCGCGGCCGGCCTGGGCGCCGGGGCCGCCGCCGTTGGTGCCGCCCTTCCGGCCGCCGCGGAAAAGGAGGAGGACAAAGGCGCCGCCGGCGCCGCCGCAGCCGACGCGCGCGCGGGCTCGGCCTGCATCCTGACCTTGACCAGCTCCGTGGGCGACGTGACGGCCGCCGCGACCGCCCCTGCGATGGCGCCTGCGGCCAGCTTGAGGCCAAAGCCCGGGCCGCCGCCGCCGCCGCCGCCGCCGCTTCCCCGCCGCGCGTCCGCTGCCGCCGCCAGCGCGTCGCGCAAGGGGCCGTACAGCCCGAGTCGCAGGCCCCCGTAGGACATGCCGCGGACGGCGGCGGGCGCCGCCCCGCCCCACAGGGCCGCCAGCCCCTCGCGCCGCACGACGCCGGCCGCCGTCGCAAACAGGCCTGTCGGGCGCGGCGCGGCGGCAGACGGGGCCGCCTTGCCTCCGACGCCGCCGCCGCCGCCGCCGCCCGGCCGCCCGAGCAGCTCGAGCTGCATGCGCGTCTTGACGAGGTCGATCGGCTGCGTGATGGTGGTGGCGGTCGCGACGCCGATCGAGCTTGTGAGGAACTCGAGCGCCAGGCCAGAGCTGCGCTTGTTGCGCGGAGCGGGAGGAGGAGGAGCAGGAGTCAGCGCCGGCGGCGGCTCCCGTTGGAGTTTCGTCGCCGGCGGCGCCATTCGGGCGGCGCGCGCCCCGGCGGGGTCGGTCTGTTTCTGTTGTTTTGCTGGCTGTGCGTATGGCGCGCGCCTGCCAACACGACGGCGGGTTCCGCTGCGGGCCGACTGCACTCGTCGGGCAAAGATGCGGCCGTCAGTGATGCCTTGAAAGCGACGGCCGTTTGATTTGGGGCGCACGGCGGGTGAAGGATCGAAAAAGGGAGGGGAAGGACGCGGAAGGAGTGAGGCCCGGTTTTTTGGTTCGCTTCAGGAATGGGGACCGACGTCCAGATAGAGTGCTATTTTGTTTGCTGCTGGAACAAACAAGAAGTCAAGGCCGATTTTGTGAATTGAGCGGTGCAAAACAACGCGGGAGAGGAGGGTCTGAGAGAATCGCTGCCGCGCCGCACGGGCGCCCTCGCCCCTCGCCCTCGCCGCCACGCAGCCGTCGCTCTCGACCAGGCAGGGGATAAGGGAAGACGGTCTGCTGGGGACTAAGGGCCTGCCTGCGCGGTTGATCTCCATCCTCGACCTCGACGCCACCGTGCAACCCGAAAAGGGAGAGGGGGAGAGGGCGGAGGCGCAGGAGGAGGACGACGTGGCCGCCCCCGCCGCCCGCGCGACGGCAATCGGCGCCCCATCGGCCGGCCTCACAAGCGCGCGCGGCGCCCCCTCGACGCCACAAGGCATCATTCATCATTCGTCGTCGGCGGCCTCGTCCTCGCCTTCCCTCTGCCCGTCTTTTCCATTCCTCTCTGAGCGTGTCTCTCGCGCGCCTGTGCGCAGCGTGCCGCGCCTTCGTGCCTTTCCCCCCGCCCGGACGCGATCGATCCATCATGCCCGCAGGGGCCCGTCCCCCGACCGTCGCCTCTCGCGTCTCGCAAAGCGCCAGGCGCCGAAGCAGGCGCCGCCGCCGCCCCCGCATTACCCGCCCGCTCGCGGCGCGCCCCCGCCCCCGCCACCGAGCCCGTCCCCGCCCCGGCGGCGGGTGCGACGGCGGGCGCGACGTCGGGCGGCGGCGGCGGCCGCGTCCAGAGGGCACCGGCGCCTCGGCGGCGGCGCTCCCGCGCATGGGCCTTCGCGGACGCCATTATCGCCGCGTGCCACACGCCTGAGGGCGACATCAAGGCCGAGCGGGAGCAGGAGGTCGCGCGGCTGCGCGCGGCGATGGCGTTGGTCGGGAAGGTGCGCGGCTTGCTGGTCCCGCTCGGCGTGCGGCGGGTGCGGCGCCGCCCGCCACCTCGCCCCTGCGCACGCGCTCAAGGCGGACCCGCCCGTCTTGGTCTGCCGGTGCCGCGCCCCTGCCGTTGACGGCAAGCCGTGCCTCTCGACCCAGCACGTCGCAGTCGACCAGGAGACCGGTGCCCTCGTCGTGTTGCCGCCGCGGGGCGCAGGACCCGTGGGCGCCGGGCGCCTGCAGGGCGCGAGCGGCCAGAGCGCCGGCACGCACGCGGCCGGCCCTGCGTCGCGCGCGGTCGCTGTCTCCGCCGCCGCCGCCAAAGCGCTGCTGGCCGAGCTCGAGCAGGAGGAGAGCCGCGCGGCGGCGGCGGTGTCGGCCGCCGCGGCGGCGGGGGCGGCGGCGTCCGCGACGGGCGGCGGCGGCGGAGGCGGCACCCTGTCGTCTGCCAAGGACGAGCCGCGGCCCGTCGACCGCGCCGACAACAAGAACGCGTCTTGCCGCGACGAGTGCGCCGAAGGCTGCCGGCGGCTTTTGGCCGAGCTCGCCAAGCACGCCCCGGACCCTTGAAGCTATGCCGTGCTGTCGCCAGCGATCAACACATGCGCCGTCCATCGCATGCAAGCCTCATTTTACGGCGGCCCTGGGCCCTTTTGTTGCCATTTTGTTTTTCTCTCTATAGTTCCGTCGTCTCTTTTTGTAGCGCAGCGCGTGGCGTGGCGGCGGGCGCTGCAAACGAATCGAAAGGGTGAGCGAGTTTTTCAAGGACGACGGTCGATGGTGCACTAAAAGCGAGCGCGTGCGCTTGATCTTTATATTCATCGACCCCGCCCGCTCCCTCTCAGCCCGAGAAGGGGGGAGAAGACGCCGCGGAGGAGGAGGAGGAGGAGGACGCCGCCGCCCCCGCCGCCGCCAGGCCGACGCCCCGCCAGTAGCCGCTGCGCGACCGCTCGGCGCCCGGGCCCGCCCACGACCGGACAAGCTCGCGCAGCGTCTCATCGGCCCACAAGGCATCGTCGTCGTCCGCGTCGTCGTCGTCGGCGGCCTCGTCCTCGCTGCTGCTGCTGAGGCTGCCGGTCGCCGCCGCCGCCGACGCCGCCGCCGCCAGTGCCCCTCTCGCCTGCTGCTGCTGCTGCTGCTCCCGCTGCTGCAAAACCCGCCCCGCCCCCTCCTCCTCCATGCTGCCCGCCGCCGACGCCCTGCGGCGCCGCTGCCGGCGCGCCGCCCGCCGCGCCGTCGCGTCCCTCCGGAAGGCTGAGACGATCTCGCTCTCGTGGCAGCGCGCCGCCGCGCCCGACAGCAGCCGCCCGTCGGCCCACAGCCCGAATTCGCGCGAGCGCAGGAGCATGCGGCGCGCCTGCCGCTCGTCGGGCGCCGTCGGCCGGGCCACCTCGATGAACGCGGCGGCGGCCAGCGCGCCCAGCGCGCCCGCCACGGCCCACGTGGCGCTGCCGAGCGCGGCCGACGCGACCACGGCCGTGCCGACGCCGCCGGCACCGCACACCAGCACCGCCGGCGCCAGGCCGACGCGCCGCGCGAGCCAGGCGGACGAGCGCTCGGGCTCGACGCGCCCCAGGAAGATGACGAGCAGCTGCACGGGCGACACGTACCAGTAGGCCACGGACCACATGGCCGCCGCGGTGGCGTCCCCCGGCGAGAAGCGGGCGGCGGCTGCGCGCAGCGCCGACGACGCGACGCGGCCCGCCTGCGGCGGCGGCCTGCTGCCTTGCTGCTGCTGCTGCTGCTGCTGCTGGGGCTGTTCCTCGGCCTTGATGGCGGGAGAGGACGACAGCACGGCCGACGCAGACGCCGCCGCCGCGGGCTGCCTCCGGCCCCCCGCCGCGGCGGCGCCTGCGTCTGCCGCCGCCGCCGCGTCTGCCGCCGCCTCGGCCGCCGCAACCTCTGCCGCCGCGGCCGAGCGCCTGAGGGCCTCTGCTCCGCCGGGGACCAGGTCGGCGTCCAGCTCAAACGGCTGGCCGTCCACGGTCGTCAGCGTGAGCGGCACGCCGGAAGAGGACGAGGACGACGACGACGAGGAAAAGGCGGCGGCGCCGCCCGAGCGGGAGCCGCGCCAGGCGGCCCGCAAGCTCTCGCGCGCCGCCGGGGTGCTCGTGCCGCCGCTCGCCCCCCGACCGCCGCCCCTGCTGCCGAAGCTGCCGCCGCCCCCCCCGTCCAGCAGCTCTGGGTCGGTGGCCAGCGCCGTCGCGCCCAGGGCCAGGGCCGCGGCGATCGTCGCCAGCTGCGCCAGCGGGAAGGCGCCCCCCTTGTCGCCGTTGCCGCCGCCGTCGCTGCCGCCCGACGACGGCGACGCGCCGGCGCGGCGCTCCTCGTCCTTGTCGCCGCCGCCCCATGCGCGCGCGCGCCACGGGGCTCGCGGCTGCTGCGACGACTGCAGTGGCCACGAGGGCCTCGCGCGCGGCGCTGCTGGCGCGTAGCCTGGCCGGAGCAGCATCGTCTGGCGATTTCTCAGGGTGGTGGTTTTTGTGTGGTCCGTGCAATGGGGCCCGTTTAGGGTATTGTTCGGCGGGCTTGATCGAATCGTTGATCAAGAGCTGATGAGGAATTTCCAAGTACTGGGTTGCAAAGCGGTTCGGGCGCGTCGCTTTCAGACCCATTTCCGAGGCCGAGGCAAACGCCGAGGCGGCGGCGGCGGCGGCAGCGGCGGCGGCAGCGGCGGCAGAGGCGGCGGTGCCGGGCCGAGCGGCGCGGACACGGCGGCGGCAGCGGGCGGCGCGCTCGCGGCCGCCGAGCGCCAACAGGTCGCGCGCGCCATCACCACGCTGTGCAAGCAGTACTTTATTATTAAGGTGCCCGAGCTTCAGGCCTACCTGCGCGCGCAGGGCCTGCACCGGCTGGCCAGCGACGGCCCGGCGCTGCGCGCGCTGATGGTGGAGGCCGACGTGGCGACCGGCGCGCGTCGGCCGCTGCGCAACTTCCCGCGCATCAAATTTGTGCCGGACGGGGACGAGATCTTCATCACCACAAGGACGAGGCGGTTGAACAACACGTGCCCCTGCACTCGCTCCCCTCCCCCTCACAACTAACAAAGCTAGCCTACACAACAAGTCGTCGGAGGAATCGCCAGCCGGAGTCGTCAGCCAACCCTCAAACGCTCACAGTCCTGTCTTGGCTGCCCGAGACCGAAACGCCAGAGACAGGAACACAAGAGGCCGGGAGAGGCACACAGCCCGGCAAACATGTCGGCCGCCGATCGCGCCACGAGCTGGCGCCGGGACACCTCGTCAGGGCAGTCACGCCCGCCGACGGGCGGCAACGGGGGTGGCGGCGGCGGCGGCGGCGGCGGCGGGGGCGGCGGGGGCGGCGGCGGCAACGCGCCCCGCGGCGGCGGCCGGCCCCAGACCGCGGCGTCAGCAGCAGCAGCAGCAGCTCTCGAGGACGAGGCGCCGCTGCAGCTGTTTGACGCGGCAAGCGCGCAGCGCGAGCTGGACGAGCGCTGGGACGCGACGCAGCGGGAGACAGGCGACAGCAATGGCGGCGGCGGCGGCGGCGGCGCAGCAGCGGCAGGAGCAGCAGGGGCGGCAGCACCACCTGCGCTGGCGGCAAAAAAACTTGACTTGCTCCGGGAGCTGCGGAGGTTGGTCGGGGCCTGAGGGCTGCGCGCCGATGGACATGCTAGTCGTAGTGGAATCCCTTTTCCAATGACTTTGTCACAGCACTTCTGCGATGCCTTGTTTTTTGCTTCAGCCGCGCGCGCTCGAAGCGACGAGTGACGACGACGACGACGACCAAGCGACGGCGGCCGGTTCTGTTGGACGCGGCAGTCACACCAAATCGTCTTTGCCTTGGTGCTGACCTGATCGCCGACCTCCTCTTAGGTTCATCGTCCGCCATATCCGTCTCAAACTTGCAGGAAAAACTCTCGGCGGGCCACCAACCGAATTTGGATCGCCCCGAATCGCCGGGGGGCATCCACCTTACGATGGTGGCGGTCCCCGAACTAGCCTGACTCAAAACAGCGCGCAATGGACGCGCTCGCGGCTGAGACGGACCCGCGCCTGCGGGCCCCTGCGCTGCCGCTGCCGCCGCCCGCCTGCTGGGCCGAGCTCGCGGCGCCGCCGTGGGGCGAGCGCGGGCGCGCCGCGACGCTCGCCGCCGTGGCGCTCGCCGGCCGCGCGCTGATGCTCGGCCTCAACACGACGACCGTGGAGAGCCCGGGCGGGGCGGAGAGGCTGCGGATGCTGGTGACGGAGCGGCGGCTGGAGGAGAGGCCGAGGGACGGGCCGCTTGCCGGCGCCGGCGCAAGTGGTGCCGCCGACGCCAACAGCAGCGCCCTCGCCGCCGGCGCACCGCCCCCGCCCCCGCATCCGCCGCCACCACCACTGGCCCCGCCCCCGCCCCCGCCCCCGCCCCCCCCGCGCCGCGGCTTGCTCACTTACAGCAACCACACGTCGACGTTCGACGACCCGGGCGTCCTCGTCGCCCTGCTCCCGCCCTCGTTCTTCTGGTCCGAGCCCGAGCACGGCCTCGTGCGCTGGACCCTGTGCGCGCGCGAGGTATGCTTCCGCAACGCGGCGCTCGCGCGGTTCTTCCGCAGCGGCAAGGTGTTCCCGGTCGACCGGGGCGGCGGCGGCGGCGGCAGAGGGAGCGGGGGCGGGGGCGGTGGAAGCGGTGGCGGTAGCGGGGGCGACGGGGCTCGCGGCAGCAGTGGCGGTGACGGGGCGGGGGCTGGCGGCGGGACCGGCGAGGGCGACGGCGACCGGGGCCCGGCGAGGGGCGGCGAGCGCCCCCCGTTGCCGTCGGCCGCCGGCGGCGCCGGCGGGAGGGGCGGCGGCCTCGACCAGCCGGCCATGGCGGCCGCCGCGCACGCGCTCGGCGCGCGCGGCGACTGGGTCCACCTGTTTCCCGAGGGCAAGGTGTACGACTTTCGGGCGGCGGCGGAGGCGGAGGTGGCGTCGAGGCGAGCGCGGGAGGAGGAGGAGGAGCGCAAGGGCGGCGGGGGCCAGGCGCACGCGCAGGCGGTTGGCGACGGCGGCGACAACGGCGACGGCGACAGCAACGGCGGCCACGGCGACAACGGCGCCCCCCCGTCCCCCCCGCCGCCGCCGCCGCCGCCGCCGCTCGGCCCCTTTCGCCAGGGCGTCGGCAAGCTCGTCTGCGACGCGCGCGCCTCCGCGGGCGGCGGGCGCGACCCCCTCGTCGTCCCCCTGGCCCACGCGGGGATGGAGCGCGTGCTGCCGCGGGGGCACTGGGTGCCGCGCTGGGGCGCGCGCGTGCGCGTGGCGGTGGGGGCGCCGGTCGACCTGTCGGCGCTGACGTGCGGCTGCGACGCGCCGGACGCGGAGGGCCGGGAGGCGGCGTGGCGGGGCATCGCGGCGGCGCTGCGCGAGGCCCTGTCGGACCTGCAGCGCACGATCGCAGAGGAGGGGGAGGGCGGGGGGGCAGGAGGAGGAGGAGCGGGCGGCAGCGGGAAGCGCGAGGGGGCAGAGGAGAGCCAACCCCGAGAAAGGACAAGATAAAATAGTTGCTTAAATGCTAGAATACAAACTGCTTCCCTTCTCTCCTCACGCGCGGCGAGGCACAGGCCCGCCACCGCCGCCGCCGCCCCCGCCAAACCTGCAGCCCGGGCCCGCGTGCAGCAGCTCCAGGGCCTCGCCGGGCGCGCCGCCGCCCTTGGCCCCCCCGGCCTCTGCCCTCGCCTTGGCCGCCAGCAGCCGCCGCTCGGCCGCCGCGTCGCCGACCGCCTGCGCGCGGACGACCGCGTCGATCAGCGACGCGATGCGCGCCGTGCCGGCCTCTTGAATCTCTCGGGTAACTCCAAAGCCCAAGGGGTCGCTGCTGGCGGGCACGCCGCAGGGCGTGACCTGGCGGGAGACGCCGGCGCCGGTGCCGGCGCCGCCGGTGCTGTTGGCTGCGGCGGCGGAGCCGTTGCCGCTGGCGCCTCCGCTCTGGGCGCCGGTCGCCGCTGCCGCCGCCGTCCCGTTGCCCTGTGAGCCCTCTGCCGCCGCCAGCCGCGGGTCAACCCAGTCGACGCCCAGGTAGTGGTTGAGGCCCTTGAAGCGCGCGTACGCCACGCACGCGCCAGCGCCGCCGCCGCCGCCGCCCTCCTGCTTGCTGCCGCCATTGCCGCCGCCGCTGACCTTAGCCGCCCCCTTTTTGGCCGCCTCTGCCGTCGCGTCATAAGACGCCCGCACGCGCGCGTTGAACTCGCCGTTAAGATAGAGCACAAAAGGGGCGCCGGGGCCCCTGCCGGTGCTGCCGGTGCTGCTGTTAGTGCTGCTGCCGCCGCTGCTGCTGCTGCTGCTGCCGCCCGGGAGGTCGCCGCGTGACGCGGGCGCTGCAGCGGCGGCGGCGGCGCGCCCTGCGCTGCCCAGGTCGATCACCGACGGCGCCGACGGGTAGCCCTCGAGCAGCACGACGCCGCGAATCAGCGCGAGGTCGCGATCTGCGGGCTGCCAGCCGCCGCACAGCAAGGAGAAGAAGTCGGGGACGGGGCCGCGGGCGGCGGCGGCGGCGCCGGCGGCGGGCAGGGTGCCATTTGTTGCCGGGGGGCCGCCGCTGTTCCCGCCGCCGCTGGCGCCGTTGCCGGCGTTGCCGCCAGGCACGAGCGCGGGCGACGGCACGCACCGGCCCCCGATCAGGGTCGCCGCCGCGGCCCCCCCAAACGAGTGCCCCAGCAGCACGACGCCCCGCTCGCGCAGGCGCAGGGCCGACAGGGCGGCAGCGGCAGCAGCAGAAACAGGGTCGCCGGCCCCCGCGCTCACCGCTGCCGCTGCCGCTGCCGCTGCCGTCGCGTTGCCGGCGGCGACCACGGCCCCCATACCCCTGACGCCGCCGCCACCGCCACTGGTCTCGCCGCCGTCCGCCGCCGCCAGCAGCGCGCGCAGCAGGCCGGCGTTAGGCGCGAGCAAAAAGGCCGGCGACGGGCAGCCGTTGCGCGCGCGCCGTTGCTCCTGCGCGCCGCCGGGGTCCCCCCCGCTCGCCTGGGCGCGCAGCGCCGCGGGCACCTCCCGGTAGGCGTCGCTCAGCGCGACGGGGTAGCCCGCGGCGACCAGGAGGGCGGCCAGGCGCGAGTACCAGCGCGACTCGACGTTGGCGCCGTTGAGCAGGAGGACGAGCGGGAGCGGCGGCGGGGACGGGGGCGGGGCAGTGGGCGGGGGCGGGGGCGGGGGCGCCGCCTTGGCTGCCGGGTTGTCTCGCCGGGTCGCCGCGCTGCTGTCGCTGCTGCTTTTGCCGGTGCCGTTGGCTTTTGCCGCGGGCGCTGCGGTGCCGGCCGACGGCAGCAGCAGGGTGTAGGTGACGCCCGGGGCCGAGGGCAGGCCGCCCGAGGGCGGGCCCGGCCGCCCCCGCACGGCGCCGCCGTCGACGACGAGCGAGAAGGAAATTGACGGGGGAGGCCGGGGGGGTCCTGCGGCGGCGGCGGCGGCGGCGGCGGCTGAAATGCAGGTGCCGCCAATGAAGACGAGCAGCGCAGCCACAATGGTGCTCAGGGGGGCGCGCCGGGACTGTCGCATCCTCCTCGACGAGGAGTCCTCGTGGCGCGATTGGCTGTCGGAGGGTTGGGCGTGTGGCGGAGGACAGTCGCCGTGGACACCGGGGCAGTTGGCAATCCGACAAGGGCTGTACTTGGGTTGGGTTTGACGCAGGGCAATGAGGTGGGGCACCTGAGCCATCAGCACTTGTTGAGGAGCGCGCGCCGTCGCGCGACCTGGCCGCCGCCGTCGACCTCGAGGCGGGTTCGCTGGAGCCGTTCCGGCGGCGGCGGCGCAGCTGCCTGGCGGCGGGCGCCTCATGGACGAAGCCGAAGCAACAAAACTCCGCTCTCCCCCATTTCCGAGCCCTCCCCACTGAGTCTGGAACCATAAGCATAACCAATTACGCTGAGATACGCGTGCCCCCGCCTCCCTCCGGACACCATGAAGACACCATTGCCCCCCCACCCGACCTCCCGCAAAAAACACACCCCCCCCCCCCCCCCGACCGCGCCCCCCCCCCCCCTGCCGGCGGCCCCCGCCCCCACATCCCCTCACCGGACCTCAACCCACACATGCTTGCCGCGCTGACGTGCATGGACCCGCTCCTCCCGCGGCGCGGCAGCAGGGACTCCTTCCAGGAGTTTCTCGCCGTCCTAAGCAGCGAGCACGACGAAGATGGCACCGCTCTCTCCTCCCTCCCTCCTTCCCCCCCGCCCGCGATGGTCGCCGCCCTTCCTCCTCTCCCGCCCGTGATGATGGCGCGCGCGGGCAACGTCGCCGCGTTGGTCCAGCCGCCGCCTGCGACGACGACGGGGCTGTCCCTGTCGCTTGCGGCGCACCACCCCCCCCAGCAGCAGACAGGAGGGGAAGCGGGGGCAGCTGCCGCCGGCCGACCGGCGCCTGCTCCGGCGCTTCCGCCTCCTCCTCCCCCCGCTCGCGCCGCCCCCCCCGCTGCGCCGCAGCTGCCCCCGGCGCGCGGTCGCCGGGGCCGCGGCCGCGCGCGCACGGAGCACGGGCCCGAGACGGCGCAGCAGCGCGCACACCGCCGCTTTTACGTGCGCAAGAAGGAGCGGGTGAGTCGTTTTGTCGTTGTTGTTGTTTGCCCCCCCGCCCTGCGCCTGCCGCTTGGGGCTTTGCGCCCCGGAACCCGCCGCGAACCCGCCCGGGCGCCCCGGGCGGGTTCTGCGCTCTCTCTCTTCCCGAGCGCCCGCAGCCCCCCGAGCCTTCTGCCTTGCCGCGCGCGCACTGCGCGTCGTTCTAGTGCGTCGCGCGGCATGAAATCCCCGGCACCCCCCGTTCGGGGGCACCTCCCTCCTCAACGCGAGACCACGAAAGAGGTGGAAGAGACAAAAGGGTGAGAGGCCTCCGCCGCTCACGCCGCCCGCAGCCCTTCCCTCGCCGACCCCCCCCCCCCCCACCCAAAAAAAAAAAAAAAAAGAGACCGCCCGCCAGACGCCGACCCCCCCGACGCCGGCCGCGCACCACCCCCCCCCCACCCCCCCCCCCCCCCGCCCCCCCCCCCCCCAAACAAACAAACAACAAACAGATGGCCGCGCTCGACATCGAGCACGCCGAGCGCTCGGCCGAGCACCAGCGCCTGTCCGAGGCCAACGCGGCGCTGCGCGCCAGGTCGGCCGCCCTCGAGCGCGCGCTCGTCGGCACGGACGAGGCGCTCGGGATCCTCGCGCCCATGATCGCCGGCCTGCGCATCACGCGGCGGCGGCAGCGCCCCAAGCACGGCGGGGCGGCAGGCGGCAGCGGCGGCGGCGGCGGCGGCGGAGACGGGGACGACGACGACGACGACGACGACGACGCGGGCGACGAGGGCGAGCGAGGCGCCGGCGGCGCCGCCGCCGGCGACAGCGGCCGCCCCTCTTGGTCGTCCGCAGGCGCAGCAGCGGCAGCCGCTGCCGCCTCGGCAGCCGCGGCTCTGGCCGCGCGCTCGGCCGGCGTTTACTCGCGTTCGGGCAGCGGCCGGAGCGTCGACGGGCCAGCGGCGGCGGCAGCGGCGGCAACGGCGGCGGCGGCGTTAACGGCGGCGGCGACCGCAGCGGCGCTGGCGGCCGACGACGCCGGCGGCGCCGGCGCGGACGACACGCCCGGCGCAGGCCAGGAGCCGGCCGATGACCTGATCGCGGCGGCCATGGGCAAGTCGTCGCTGCAGCTGGTCGAGGAGGAGCTCGCGCGGCGCGCGGCGGCGGCGGCGGCGGCGGCGGCGGCGGGCGCGGCCGCCTCGGCGCGCGGGGAGGCCGAGCGGCGGCGGCGGCGCCTGCGCCTGCGCCGCCTGGCGGCCGCCGGGAGCGCCGGGCACGCGGGCGACGCCGGCGCCGGCGCCGCCGCCATCGCGCAGGCGTCCGGGCCCTCGGGCCGGCCCCAGCGCACCCGCCAGGCTCCGCGCCGCCTGTCCCTGGAGCAACAACAGCAGCAGGAGCGGCGGCAGCGGCGGCAAGGCGCGGGCGTGTGGTCGTCGTCGTCGCCGCCGTCGTCCGGCGGCACGGGCAGCGGCTCCGAGGAGGAGGAGGGGGGGGACGACGACGGAGGTGGGGACGGCGGCGGCATCGACGAGGACCTCGGCGACGCGGACGATGCCGCCGACGCCATGATGGGCGAGGAAGACCTGCCCCTGGCGCAGCGGGACGACCAGCAGAGGCGGCAGCAGCCGCGGGCGCGGGCGGCGCGGCGGGCGCCCTCGCCCGCGCCCGCGCCCGCACCTGCGCCCGCGTCGCCCGTCCCTGCGCCGACGGCGCCGCTGCCGCCGCTCCTACCCCTGCTCCTTCGGCCGCGCTCGCCGCCCGCCGGCGGCGGTTGGGACGCGGGCAGCCGCAGCGCGTCGGGTCTTCGGAGCGTCTCCCTGCCCCTCCCCAGCCGCGGGTGGGAGGTGAGCGTGCCCGCCGCTGCGGCCACGGCGGCGGCCGCCTGGCGGCCGCCGCCCCCGCCGCCTGCAGGCGCGCCCCCCTCCCCGCCGTCCCCTTCCGGCGACGTGGCCGACCTCGTGCGCGGCTTCATGGAGCGCGCGGGCGCGTCGGGCGCTGTCGCCGACGCGGCCGAGTTCCCCTCGCCCGGGGACCTGACGGTGCTGCGGCTCGCGGCGATGGGCGCGGCGACGGGCGGCGCCGGCGGCGCCTCTGCCCTGCCGCCCCCGCTGGCCGCCTTGGCCGCCGCCGCCGCCGTGCCCGGCTCTGGCCCTGGCTCTGCCCCTGGCTCTGGCCCTGGCCGCCCGCACGGCTCCCGCGCCGACGACGACCCCCCACCGCTCGCTTCCCTCGGCAGCGGCGACAACGCCGTCGAGCTGTCGCGCAGGCAGGCAGCCGCCGACCGAGCGGCAGGCCGGCCGCACCCGGGGCAGGGCGCTGCTGCTGCCGCCCCTGGTGCTGGCGGCGGCGGCGCCGGCGGCCTCGAGGGGGTCGCAAGAACCTCCACACCTCCGCCAGTGCCGCCTCCCGCCGCGCGCGCCTACCTGCACGAGGTCGTGCCCTGGTACCGCGCGTCGCTCGAGCGCATGCACGCGCTGCTGGGAGAGTGCGACCGGGACAGGCAGGGGGCGCGCGCGGCGGCCGCCGCCGCGGCCGCGAGCGCTGCCGCCGCCACAGCTTCCTCGGCTGCGGCGGCCACCGCCGCCGCTGTTGGTGCTGCAGCAGCCGGGGCCACCGGCCCCGCCTCGTTCGCGTTCGCGGCGCCGACTGCCGACCACCACGGGCGAGGTGGTGGCGCCATTGCTGCCGCCGCTGCTGCCGGCGCCGGCGCCAGCGCCGCAGCCGCCCTGCCAACGCCGCCGACCGTGACGACGGCCCTGGGCGGGGGGGCGGGGGGGGGCGCGGCAGCGCGGCTCGCCCGCTCGCCCGCGACGTCCGACTCGGGCCCTGAATGGCGGAGCGTGTCGGTGCCGTCGGCGCAGGCCGCCGCCGCCGCGGTCGCATCGGCGGCCGCCGCAGCAGCAGCAGCAGCAGCAGCAGCAGCAGCCGTGGCGGGCCCGCGCGGCGACGGCGAGGGCGCAGGAGTGAGCGAGGGAGGCGCGCCCCGCGCGCTGTCCGCGCTCGTGGCCGAGGTGATCGACGGCCTGCGCCGCTTCGCCGCCCTCAATCGCGTGCACTACTACGTCATGCACGGCATCGACCTGTCGACCGGGCGGGTGATCAGCAGCGGCGGCGGCGGCGGCGGCAACAGCGGCCTCTCGCCGCAGCAGCAGCAGCAGCGGCAACGGCAACAGCAGCAGGAGCAGCAGCGCTGGGCCGGGCGCGTCGCGCTGGCCGCGCCCATGTCGCCCGGGCAGCGGGAGGCCGCCCGCGGCTGCTTCGCCCTGTACGCCGAGCACATGGCACGCGTGCGCGCCGAGCGCGAGGTCCTGTCGCGCGAGCTCGACCTGCTCGTCGCCGCCGCCGCCGCGTGCCCGGCCGGCGACCTTGTCGGCGCCGAGGCCGCGGCGGCGGCGCGCGCCGCCGCGCTGCCGCCGCCGCCGCCGCCGCTGGCCCAAATGGGCCCACCGCCGCCGTTTGGCCCCGCGCGTCCCCGCCCTCCTCCTCCTCCTCCTCGTCGCGGTCAAGGGGCCCCCGTGGCAAACACGGCGGCGACGTCCTCGTCGCGGGCGCCGCCGCCACCGCCACCGTCGTCGGCGTCCTTGGCAGGGCCGGCCCCCCCCGGCGCCAAGGACGCGGCCCGGTTCGTGCGCTTTGCCGACGTCGGCCGCGCGCTCGCGTGCTCGCTGCACCGGGAGCACGCGGTGGCGGGCATGCTCGACTACTCGCTGCGGCACGTGATGGACGACGAGCAGATCGCGCGGGTGCTGCTGGCGGCGTGGCCGAGGTGGCCGGACGCCGTGGCGCTCGGGCAGGCCCTGGCGCTGCTGCCAGCGCCGGGGCCGGCCTCCTCCCTTTGAGATTTCGTCGAGAGAGCGGATTTCCTTTGCTCTTCTCGGTCGGCGCGCAAACGCGCACGCGCGCGAGCGCGCGCGCGGACGCAGCGCGCCTTTATTTCCTTTTTTTTTCATGTGGTGCGTGCGCGCGCGCGCCCGGCGCACCCAATTAGGACCTGCCCCCAAACGAGGAGTCCCTCCCTTTTCCCCCCCTTTTTCTCCCCATCCTTTCTCCCTCATGCATCAGCCGCCGTCCCTCGGCCCAAATAACGACGCGCGCGGCGGCCAAACCCGAGCAACCGGGCGGCGCCGGCGCATTCACGATCCTCTCCCCCCCTTGGGACGAAACCCACCGAATTCCATACTCGCACGAGGCTCGCTGCGACATCGCTTGCCCACCCCTCAATGCCCCCGTTCCTTGTAAATGTTCCCACGTTGTGTGTGTCTGTTTTGCCGTTCAGGTCCTATCCCAGACGCGTTTTGCCGTCGGCGACGCGCGCGTCCGTCGCCGCGAACCCGACAAACACGCCCAGAACTGCACTCACCGCACCAGCAAACCCCATCAAGCGCGCCCGAGGCATATGTGCTTTCCGTCACCGCTGTCCCTCGTCTTCATCCGCGCCCTCCCCCGCTTCAACTCGCCACGATTGTGTTCGTGTTCCGACAGAGCCCTCTCTGCCTAGCTCTCTCTCTCCCCTCCCCGCCCTCTGTCGGCAAGGCCGCGCGAGCTGGCGATCGGCTCGGGGTCCCTCTCGCCCTCCGCGCGACGAAGAACAGTGCAAGGGGGCGCACAAAGAAAGAGAGAGCGATGTTTGGGTGAGTGGGAGAGAAAGAGAGAGGGCGCAAAGCCCCGCATGCGCGCGTTCAAGTGTCCGGGCCGAATCGCCGGCCAGCAGCGCTCACTCGCCCCCATCGTCCACGCACGGAGCACCCAAACAAATCGCAGGTGGGGCGGCGGCAACCACCACGGCGCGCCGCCGCCGCCCGCCGCACCCGCCGGCGCGCCGGGCGCAGGAGGCGGCGGCAGCCAGCCACATCAGCAACAACACCAGTCGCGCCCGGGCAACCTGCTCGCGGCCCTGTTTGGGGCGGGAGGTGGCGCGGGTGGCGGTGGCGGTGGTGGCTCGGGCGGCCTCTCGCCGCGATCGCCCAGTCGAAACACGTCTGCCTCGTCGCTCCACCAGCAGCAGCAGCAGCAGCAGCAGCAGCAGCGGGCGGGAGCATCGGTAGCAGCAGCAGCGGCAGCGGCAGCAGCAGCAGGGCAGCCGCCCGCTGGCCCCTCATCCGCCGCGTCCTACACCGGCGCCCCCCCGGGCAGCGTGACTCGCTTTCTCGCGCTCCCGGCGGCCGAGCTCGAGGCGCACCTGCTCGCCGAGGACGGGGGGGACCAAGGCGGGGGGGCAGGCGCGACGGCGGCGGGGGCGGCGGCAGCCGACGAGCGCGACGGGGCGCGGGCCGGCGCCGAGGCGGGCGCCTCTCCTGCGCATCCGCCGCCGCCCTCGCCCTCCCCCTCGACTGCCGTCCCGCATCACGGCCCCCAGCCCCCGCGCCTGCGCGCCGTCACGCGCCAGGCCGCCGCCGCCTCGGCCGCCGCCGCCGCCGCCGCCGCCGCCGCCGCCGCCGCGGCCGCCGCCTCCTCCCTGCAGGGCCCAGCCCCGCCCGCCGCCGCCCTGCTCGCCGGCGCGCGCGCCCGCAACGCGCGCCTCGCCGCGGACAACCTGGCGCGCGGGGGCGCGCTGGCCGAGGTGCGCAACCAGCTGGCCGTGGTGCGCGGGGGGGAGTACGGCGGCGTCAGCGCCTCGCTCGAGGCGCTGCGGCGGCGGCAGCAGGCGGCGCTGGGCGCGTGCGGGGGGGCGGCCGTGCGCGCGCGGCTCGAGGCGGCGTGCGGCGAAGCCGACGCGGCGGCCGACGGGGCCGCGGCGGCCTGGCTCGAGGCGGCGGCCGAGGCGGCGGCCGGCGGCGGGCGGGTGGGCGGCGGCGGCGGCGGCGGCGGCGGCGGCGGCGGCGGTGGGGCGGCGGCGGAGGCTGATGGCGGCGGCGCGGAGCCCCAGCCCCAGCGGCAGCAGCAGCAGGAGCAGCAGCAGCAGCAGCAGCAGCAGCAGCACCAGTCGCAGCAACACCAGCTGCAGCTGCAGCTGCGCACCGAGCGCCTGCTGGCGGATTACTTGAGGCTGGGCGCGCGGCGGCACGCGCTGCGGCTGCGGCTGCAGGCGGGCGACGAGCAGGGGTTGTTCGTTTGAGTGAGCACAGGAGGAAGGCGGGTGGGAGGGAGCGGGCTCTGTCGGTTCTCCCCTAGAGGAGTTTGTGATAAAACTTTCTCTCCCAAAAGCGCCGCCTCCTCACGCCCCCTTAGTGAGAGCCACGTCGGGGCGGCGGTCCCAGCGCCGCCTCGCGGGCAAACAACTCACCGAGAGAGAGAGAGACAAAGAGTCCGTTGGGGCCCTAATGGGATCGAGACCATGCTCTAGCGCATGCTCGATCCGG
>Ga0105053_10004397_pt1 | contig 20814 bp, 12 predicted proteins | sample BON01_FD_78093 | JGI IMG/M metagenome (GOLD analysis project Ga0105053, IMG submission 78093) | Freshwater microbial communities from Lake Bonney liftoff mats and glacier meltwater in Antarctica - BON-01 | ecosystem: Environmental > Aquatic > Freshwater > Ice > Glacier meltwater | place: Lake...
ACACGATTAAGTTTTAAGAAGTGCTGAAAACAAATATTTATCTCACATGGATACCTTTGTCCGCAAACCATTCTCTAGCGCTTCCTTGATAATTCAAGACATTCTTATAGCCAAATAGTTCACGAGCAGCAGCCGCGGCTTTCAGGGATCGCACACCCGAACGGCACGAGAAAACCACCAGAGCGTCCTGGGTTGGTTTCTTGTAGCCGAACTCGCCTTCAAAATCATCATCACTCATACTAAGCGCACCGTTGAACACACTTCCCAAAGGAATGTTTAACGCCTCCGTTTTACCTTCCTTCAACGAACCAGTTTCAATTATCTCATCTTTCTCGCGAACGTCCACCAGCGTCACACTTCCTTCGCGCATCTTAGCTTTAAGGTCGGACATAGAAATGACTGGAATCTCGCCTGCTAAACTTGAGAAACGCCGAGAAATAGTCGATGCAATGTGATTCATCTTCTCACGCGACAAGTCGTATATAGCCCCCCTCTCCAATCGTACTTCTCTCATGGTCTACATCTAGACAATTCGAGTTTGATTCTCTAATTGTAGGAACTTATCTTCATCAATTGGAATGCTGGCAGACACATTTCTCTTTCAGCCACGAGTCTTTCTGATAAGAAAGTATCAAAGATGACGATTTATTAATCTAAAAAGAATAAATTTCCTTGTTTTCCTCCTAAGAAGGTTTAAACAGGAATATATATTCGTGCAACTGCAGCGTTTCTTTGTATACACCGCGATTTCCTTCTTCTTCCCCATCCACCAGTTCATTATTTTCTACTGGGCCATCTTCCTGTTCTTGATCTGATTTTCTATCTCGCAATATCAACATCTTCTCTTCCACTGTTCCCTTCGCAAACATTTGGATCACGTGTACCGGTTTCGTTTGACCTAATCTGTGGGTTCGATCGATAGCTTGGTTTTCCAGCCCCTGTTTTAGGAAAGGCTCTACAATGTAGACGAAGTTCGCCGCTGTCAAATTGATCCCCACAGCTCCTACTCGGCTGCTCAGTAAAAGCACCTTTATGGTCTTGTCCGTGTCAAATTCCTCCACAATCTTCCTTCTTCGAACCGGATCCATGAGAAAGAGGGTGCGAAATGGAATGCCTTCTCTCATCAACATGCTTTGAATTTCGTCCGAACTGAAGTCACAGAAGGCAAGAGCCTTGCTGCTTGGGTATTCTGAAATCATTGCTTTAAGTGCGTTGAATAGAGCCGTCACTTTGCTCGAATCGGTAGTTCTACTGCTAGTAATACCACTGGATTCCAAGGTACGCTTGTTGTTCTGGTTCAATTCATTGTTCATTTGTAGTGGGACGCGAAAGGTGGTGCACATTGCTCGTAGTTCACGGAGCATCGACATTTTCTTCATGGTTGATGATATACATGTCATCAGAGGTAAAAATGTCTCATACAAACTTTGCTCCTTTTCTTGATAAATGTTTTTCTCCTCTTCAGCAAGATCCACTCCCAATCGAGTAAATGTCTTTGATGGCAAAGTCACAATGCTTTCTTCTCCAAATTTCTGCGATTTCACATGACGGATCAAGAAGGATTTTATAATGGCAATGACGCATCCTTCAGGTTTGATAAGATTTTGCTTGAAGATGGTTTCTGAATCAAACTCAGGAATTTGAAGGAAGCGAAGCTGTGCATGAAGGTCCATCAAATCGTTCAACCATGGAGTTCCACTCATACACCATCGGAAACTTGCATGTAGATTCATTACGCCACCAGCATATATTTTCGATTTGTTCTTGATCATATGACTTTCATCCAGCACGATCCTATGCCAGATATAACGTTCTGTCGGAGGTACAAAAGTAGAACTAGGCAAATGACTTTGGGAAGGCCCGTTCTTTTTACTATCACTTGCAAGAATTCCATAGGTGGTTACCACAATATCATATTCGTGCAGCTTATCGAAAAACTTGCTTCTTGACGCTCCATAGTAAGCTAAAATTTTGAGACTTCCCCCACTACGGGTGGAGGCTTCTGAAGTCCATTGTTTGACAAGACTAGTATGACAAACTACCAGTGTACCAGAGGCTTTTGCTCTTTGATAAAACTGGTTGACAATGCTAGTCGCCAGTGATCTGTTCGTTTCAAATGGGGGGAACGAGTCTCGAACCTTTTGTGGAATTAATTCCAAATACCTCACCAACCATTGTCGAAATGTCGTCCCGTCGTTAGTCTTTAGCCCCACGGCTTTTCTCTTTCTAAAAAGTTCCTCACGCAGCTCGGAAGGCACCATCATGCGATAGTGAATATAGCAATGCATCTCACCTGGAAGCGGGAAACATCCGCACTGGAGACACCCAACGACGTAAAAAGTGAGAACGACTCTACCATGTTTCAAGGTCACTACAGGAAACGAAGGAAGAAAACAATCGGACAATTCCATTGAAAACTCCTTAAATTCTTCTGCATTCATAGGAAGGCGACGTTTGATACCAACGCGACCAGAGACTTGATATCCCAACAAATCAACATGGCTGTCGATAGCAAGCTTCATGACGACGTCTGTTAACAACTCAAGTCTGTCAGTCCCAACTTTTTCACGTGGTATTGCTGCAATAATTGCATTTAATTTTGCCTCGCTGGGAATACTCGGAACAGATCCGGTCCAGGAAGGGGGGCTCCGATTGGCAAGAACCAAAGCCAAGGTGGAAATGGTTTTCCCCATTCCCATCTCATCACACAACATACCTCCTTTGATAGGCGGTGGACGATCCTGCAGCATGCGACCACATGAAGCACTGTAGTAAAGCTTCTTACCGTCCGCCAAGTACAGGGGTGCATACAGAGACTTTGCTACTCCCCCAGGGCCATTCTCTTGATCCAGCATCCATTGAAGGTTCTGTTTTTGGTATCCATGCATCGAAACATGAAGGCCTTCAGGCTGGGTGGCAGCTTTGTATCCGTGATGAATAATACCAGCATCCATTAGCTTCCTGTAACTTCTTACTCCCTCCAGACCACGGTGATTTGCTAGCAGATATTGATCCATGAGTGATTGAGAGATCTTCAACGAATCATTGGGATTGTAAATCAAATCAGGGCCATCCAACAGAGAGAACTCGTACTCCTTCGGAAGAGCAACGGGAGGATGGTCTACCAGGTATAATCGCATACAATCATCGAAAACAGATTCAAATCCTTCCAGCGAGCTGATATGAAGACGTATATCGACAAAAATATCTAAATGGTTTCCTGGAGATACTTCAAATGCAGCTTTGCTAGTAAAAGTCACTGAATTTCCGATTTGGCAATTTTGGATACCCGATAGCAACTTAAGCATGTCAAAAGAACACATGTCCTCCATATAAGCACAACTGATAAACATGCTGAATTCTTCTGATGATCTCAAAAGATGATGAATCAAATCTTCTGACGGCGTTTCTCCTATGTATTCTTTCATTCTTGTGAATTCGTTTTCGGTTGTCAAGAATCTGGAAAACGAGGTCCAGTTCAAATTTGGGGCATTATCCAAATCAGGGATCTCTCGGAAAGAAAACTTCTTCAAACGAAATCGCAATTTTGAAACCGCAAACATTCCAAATGCTTCGCTCACTCGCTTGGCGTATGTGGCGGCATGCACGGGATATCGGTTCTGGCTCCCCGAAACAACCCACGGAGTTGCACGCTCAGGTAGGATCTCTTCCCTCATCTCAGAAAAGTTAGCACCCCCACGACTCTTCATCCATCGAAGATAGTCGACCCATGCTTTAAACTTGGTGGTGTAAGGGTCATGCTGACTATGGTTATTGCGGAAGAAAGATCGAACACTTCGAAGAGCCCTCGGGTCAGAATCTAGCATGAAAAATGTCAAGTTAGTCGGTGGCTCTGAACCGACGTTGTTGAAGCCTAAACAAGGCAAATTATTCACAACGCTATTCGAGGAAGTAGACGGTGTCTCTGCGGGAACATCGCAATCAGTTTGGTATTTTCGAAACAACACTCGCAACTGAGTATGCATATCTACTTGCACGCAATTTTCTGCTCCCAAATGTTTCTTCATGTACCAATAGAATTTATTGCGGCTCAAACCTCGTTTCAAGGTAACTATACCAGATAGTAGTCCATCGAATGCAAACGAGATTGTCTTAATGCCCACATTTTTTGACACCGAATTCAAACCTAACTTATGGTTCTTCCGTTCCTTTTTCCACATACTAGAATTGAATGCTTGACAATGAGCAGCCCATTGTTTACAGTCCTTCACAAACGTTTCGCATACAAAACACATGCATTTATCGCAAATGGAGTCCTTCTTATTGGTAGTCTTGAATGGGTGATTGAGGCAATCAGCTCTCGCATGGGGCCAATCTCGAGCACCTTCTCCATTCGTTCCAACAACAGCTAGGTCGGTGTCCATGACTTCAGCTTGTGCTTGTATCGTCGGTTTCATCCCGGAGGGATCCACCACTTGAATGTCGTCGTCATCCGAATCAGAACAAACGAGTGGTTGAATGAGACCAGGTGTTGCAGCTACCTCGTCGTCGTCAGAAGAGAGCAAGTCGATTACTACCATCAAATAATACTTGCCAAGCCTACTGGGGATTAATGAGGAAATGCTCAATTAATATTTTTCTACCTGAAACACTACCACTAAATATTCAAAATAAATTTAATAATGGATGATGATTCGCGGAAAATATTTTTAAAATTGAACCATGTAATCGAATATGCATCTTGTTGAAAGAGCACGAAGGTCGTCTGTGAGGAAATCAGAAGCTGAGAGAAACCTAATGATAAATCACTGAATTCACAATGTGCGGCTTCTAGGGTAATTTAATAATTTCATCCCTTGACTTGAGATAATATCTACCACGAACGACCTCTATTAAGTAACCGCAAGAACATCTAAGAACTCTCTATACATGCAGATTTCCTCTTTGTGCATCTCTTAGTGACCTCGCATACCTCCTAAAAACTTCTGCAACATATTTAGTAGTAGTATCTAGACTCCATCCAATCAATACGCATGACAAGGTAACCGAAAGAATAAACCGAAAGAATGAACCTTCCTAAAATCTTGATACTTTGTTTCTTCAATATCAGCTTATTCAGTAAGATCGTGTCAGATGATCGATTGCTTACCGTATAACTTCGCGAATAGGTCAGCAAAGTACACACTGAAATCCCGTTTTGCCCACATCGTTGCATCCTCAAAATTTATTTTCAAAAGAACTTGAAGAATAAAAGATATACGATTAAGATATTATGATGCATTTATAATTAGTTACAATGAAGAGACATCCATTCCATTACTTTCGCTATTTCTCCTATGAATACTTATCTCGGCTGCTTCTGAATCATCATCCGAAATGATTTCATCATCATACGCAGTTGAAGGATTAGGTCCCCATGCAAGGTAAGTTCCTTGAACAGGAATAAGAAAGGTCAGAAAGGAGCATGCTAGAACAATCCACCCCAAAATAAAGTAAGCGTCACCCTGATCGTCAATACCCTTCATCATCGTGGCCCAGCAAACAGCACCCACGTTTCCTCCAGCACCAACAATAGCTGCAACGCCTCCTATATTGGACGACATGAAAGGAACGATGGAAAATGTGGAACCTTCAGAAGATTGAACGAACAATGAAAATAAAATGAGCATGAAAATAGCCACTCCCACATTTTCAACTCTACTGAAGATCAATAGCATAACACCCTCTCCGAAAAGGCATAAAAACTGTGCAGTAAGACGACCACGCATGAATAATTTCTTGTTCAGACCATCACTCGCGATACCACCAAGAGCTCTTGCAAATAGATTCATAAGGCCAAATAGACTTGCAACCATAGATGCGTTGTTCTTGCCCAAGATGGAGCACGCAGTATAAAAGTCCCCATTGGTAGCATAAGCTCCAGGAGCAGGTACATCACAGCCTGGTTCATCCTTGAGGAAATAGCGGTACAAGTATGTAGTCATCGTGTTATTGATGGTAAGTTCAACTCCGAAACAGCAAGCATATTGAAGGAATAAAATCCAAACTCTCCAATCGACCCATGGCCCTGCTTTTTCAACTACATGGTTCACCGATTGACGTTTTTTAAGCATAGCTTCGTCATTAGGGTTCTCTTCATCCAGGACGACAGTAGAGGATTTACCATAGATTCTGTTGTCCCAATGGCCTTGAGGGCAGTCAGATCCAAACCAATACATAGGGAAACAAAATGCGAGACAGATAATTCCCGGGATTAGAATAGCATATCTCCAAGCAACATCATCGGCAAAAGAAGTTTGGAATCCGGTGATTAATGCAGCCACAAACAGACTCGCTACACCTCCACCAAGATTTCCCCAGCCCCCAGCAAAGGCGTTTGCTTGACCAACAACCTCGGAACCAAACATCATTGTAGTCCAGTATTGACAAGGAACGAAGGTACCTCCTATAAATCCAATAAAGAATCGCATTGCAATTAAACTTTCAGAGCTGTTGATAAGAGCTGCAAGCATGACCATGATTCCACCAAAACCGAGAATCAATGCCTGTGGACGTCTTGGACCGAAGCTTTCCACAATGGGACCTAACGCAAATCGAAGGAAAATAGTTCCAAGAACAGAAACAATGTTACTTGTCTTCACGTCTGAAAGGGTAATGTTGTTGGAAGTGTCTTCGATGAGGTATTCCAAGCAAGGAACAATGGAAAACCAGCCAATGAAGGCAATGAAGAAGGAGAACCAACTGAAGTGAAAAGCAGCAAACCATGGTCCCTTGAACTTGAAGGGGGTGAACGTCCTTGATCTTCCCCAATGATCTACCATAATTCCATCTACTTCGCAATCAACTTGGTCTGAAGTTAAACGCACATAACTTGCTTTAGAACAGGCGCCCATCTTTCTGATTTGTTTTATTCTAGTTGTTAGTTTCGAGTTTGCTTCTTAATAAATTACAAATAAATGTTAAATAACGACTCCTCTCCAATGATGCTCACTTTGTGTATTCAAGACTTTATAGGGAGCCTTCTAGAAAAAAAAATAGGACATCTCTCGTCTAGGACTTGTTAGTGTTTATTGTAATAAAAGTGAGTATTTCCTTCTTTTTTCGAACCCATATAACTCCTTTTTTTTCGTGTTGCATCCGGAGTTCCCCTTTTTCTATGATCAACTTCAGTGTAACGAGAATTGGAGAGTCGCTGCAGAATACAAGAAGGACATGTTATTAACCTGACGTTAAAAATTTCAATCTGCTGACTAAAAGTCGAAAATGTAGCCTCAAGTCAGAACAACCCAAAAATATTTGAAATTTTTGGTGGTGCCACCCCAAAAAGAATTCAAAAACGGGACACGGTCCCCGCAATACAAAATGGGGGACTAGACCTTACTGATATGTTTATGACATGAATTACTGGAAAAACTGGCAACTAGTTTAACAATGTCGGCTCCTGCCAACAAGAGGAAGGCAAAGCTGCCCCATAAATTTATTGAGCTGGATGCTGAAATGGATTCTATAGCAATGGAGTTAGAAGGATGCAGACTTAGCTCAGGTAGATATTGGTACCTTCGTGAAATCGATGGCGTCTTGGTAGCAACAGCCCAGGTTCTTAATAAAATTCACGGGTTCAACGTAGAAGCGTTGCCATTCACAAAAGGAGTTGGAACTGAAAAAATTAGCGGTAGAGCAGTTGTCTTTTCGCACTCGAAATACAATGCCTCAGATCCTACCGGGTTTGATTTGCTCATCTTTGGAGGTGTACAACCACGAGAGTTTCACCTTATAGCTGCCCTGAACCATTTGGTGACAAATCATGCTAAGGATATATTCGCCATTCTCTTATCAAATGCAAACAGTCGTGTTATTGTTGTACCCGTTGTTAACGTCGGTGGCTATTTGTTGACCCACTCACCACTTGTCGATAGGGAGCGACTTCGAACCACCAACGACAAAGGCGTAGAGTTATTCCGAAATTTCGCTAATGGATCATTCTTTGGAAATATTGAACCCAACACAAATCCTGGTGAATATCCGTTCTCCGAAAGAGAGTCCCTTGGTTTGGGGGATCTTCTGTACAACCGCTGTCGTACACATCGGACTATCGCATTAAATATAGAGTGCTGCCAACCCAAAGTGTATGCGCCACTTCACAACTCAACAAAATTAGACAATCAGATGGCCATGATGCTTACCAATATCGCAGCTGGTTTTTGGCCTGAGACGACATCAAAGAAAGGTAAATACCTGGGAAGAACTGCTGGGAACCCCATTGACTGGATGTATAACACGGCTCATGTTGCAGGTGCATTTAGTGTAGTTTATCCTGGTATATTAGAACCTACTAAATCCAACGTCCTTTTCGTTTCTTGGGGTAGTGTTCCTACCTACTCGAAAGCGTTAGTGGCACAAATTCGAAAGATATTTGAAGATTCGTTTCATGCTCCATTGCTTAGGCAGAACACGGCGCGATTAGGTAGCGATATACCAGAGCCACCTTATTATCTATTGACCCCTCCTATTTCTATTGTAGAAAACGACACAACTCTCGAAGAAGACACATACACGGTCGTTGATGACGAAATTCAAATGTTTGAACCAATCACGACGTATCGATTGGCGTATAGCGATGAAGATACTATAAGTGGAATGGGTACCAACGCGTTTCAGGTACTGGTGTTGGTTTTCTTGGTCATTGCCTTTGTATTCCTTCGTCATCGAATCTCTGACCTCAAAAGTTTCCCACAATCTCTCTGGAAAGAGAAGGAAAAAGCATAATGAGAATATATATAATTTAATCTGAATCATCATCTTCCAATTCGTCTAGCATATTGAGAATATTTATAATTTAATCTGAATCATCCATCGTCTTCCAATTCGTCTAGCATAATGAGAATATATATAATTAAATCTGAATCATCGTCTTCCAATTCGTCTAGCATATTGAGAATATTTATAATTTAATCTGAATCATCCATCGTCTTCCAATTCGTCTAGCATAATGAGAATATTTATAATTTAATCTGAATCATCGTCTTCCAATTCGTCTAGCATGTTCCCGAGCCCTTCATCAATTACATATTGGTCGGCCAACTTACTTATGTCGAAATGACTATTGTTGGTCTGCCCCAGCGAGTCACTAAAGGGAGTACCTCCATCTCCTTCACTACTAACACTGGTGATGGTATTGGAACTCCCAGAATCGTTGGACATGGTTTCAATGTGCGCTCGTCTGGTGAGTCCGACCCTCGAGAATCGAGCCATCGCGATTCGATGTCTTTGGGACACAACAGCCTTTGATAAGCTTGTTTGCGATTGTATTTCAAGATCATGAAGATCACTGCCTTCAAAACTACTTTCTTCAACGGAATTCACAAACGATGAGTCATAATCCCCAAAGTTCACTGCTGCTGTAGAAGGTCGTTGAGGTGTAAACGGAGTATCATTTTTCAATGAATCGTGCGTCCCAGTTAGAATGGAATCGTTGCTCAGAGATGAATCCTCCGTTTTCAACGTTGCTTCTAATTTAGAAGGTTGGCTTCCATTATACGGGATTACCTCCGAATCATCCAATATGTCTTCCTCATCAGCGGAAGAATATTTTACAGATGTTTTAAAATCGTGAGAGTCACGAAGACCTTGGGGTACTTTGAGGGAGACCATGCTTTCCTCATCATCAGAAAACCCATGCGTGCTTCTTAGTGACATGGATAACTCATTTTGAATTTCACTCCTCGAAGTCTCTACTTCATTGGCTTCATGGAACCACCTCGAACGGATTTGAGGCAATTGTGGAACAGGTGAATATATCATTGCCTTCATATCCATAGGATGCTCCTCTGCATATTGCTCCATCAACTGTTTCACGTCTATCTCCGTCAAAGTATTCGATTCAAACTTGACCGTCGGGTTCTTATTAAAAAAGTCAGCCGCTTCCACTGTAAGTTCATCTGAAATAGTCTCCCGAGAACTGCCAATGAGAACGATGGTGTCCATTTTCTTAGAAAACTCACTGGCGATGGCTTCCCGCACCATCCTCACAGTGGTTTTTCGTGCTACTGGCACTGTCACCCGGCCGATGTTAGACAACATGTCCAGGGGCCACACCGAGGGAATTCGAACTTGCATGGTATCCGATTTCCTGGATCTGATTTCAGCCAAATGAGATACGCGTGATGACGCAGGCAATGTTTGCCACTCGTAAGAAATCGATGTAATAGACTGAGTTTCAATTTCGATTCTGTTTGAATCTTTCATGGATTGAATTTGGACCTCCAGAATTCGTGTCTTTTCCTCCGCGATCATGTCACGTATCGAAATTCTCCAATGGGAAAAACTTTGCAATTGAACTCGTCTTCGAATCAATCGTAACACACGACGAAGTTGTAGACTCTGTAGATCAGCACGATCCGATGAAACCTTGGACTCGGCCAATTGCATCATAAGAGTTTGTTCTTTGATCTTGTCCGTTTTTAAATTGAGTGTTTGTTCCATTTGCTTTTCCTGAATCGACACATAATGTTTCTTTTCCATCGATAGAATTTGTTCCCTTTCCATAAGTTGGCCTACTTGTAACCGCAACTTATCATTATCCGACATAGCAGCTGAGAGTTCCTGTTGAAATTTATTGGTCTGATTCGAAGGAGCCAACAAATCGTTCACTTGGGTTTGCATATCATCGTCATCTTCAAGATACATACCAGCCAATCGTGGACGACCTTTCTTTTGATCCTGCTTCGTCAACTCCATATCAGTCAATCTTTCCTCCAGTTCCCTTTCCCTTTCTTCATATTCATTCTTTTTCTTCTCCATTTCTTCGCGCAGTTGCTTCTTCAGCGATTCAGATTCGTCTAAAAGCATTTTTCGCATCGACTCAATCTGCTCTTCCATTTGCTGCGCATGGTCCTTGCGGAACGTGTCCATCGTTTCCCTACTCAAGCTAGCATCTCGATTCATTGTAGATGGATTCGCATCTTTAGTAGGAGCATTAGGTCGCTGAGTTAAAAGAAATTCATAAGTTCTCAGAGTTTTCTTTTTCTGTTTCAGCTCGTTCTTCGCAATCTCTATATACTGCGATTGTTTGTCGGTTTTGGACGCTGCCAACACGAGTTCTTTTTCAACTTGATCAAGTCGAACTTCCATCGAGTTTGAATAGTTATACAATGTATGTTGGACATTTAATAGATATTCGATAGTCAACTGCGCAATTTTGAATAATTTCAACAGATTCTCATCGGAAAAGGACTCCATGTCTCGTTGGTCCAAGTCGCCAAACGTGATATTCTCCAAATGCATTTGAAGAGTCTGGACATCAACATCATCAATAACTGCCTCAAGATCTACTCGGGATATAGCTCGAAGATCCACTCTCCCGTGGCGCTGCTGAAAATAAAAGTTCTTTTGAGGCGTAATCAATGCATTCTCTTTGTTCATTTCGTCTGCTTCTTCCCATATCGGTGCGAGATTGCGCCTCTGCTTCATCACATCAACTAAAACAGACTCACGGGGCTTTCTCTTAGCTGCATCCCGAGACCTGCGTTTAGCTGCTTGCACTTGACTCATTCGAAAAAGACGAGATAGACGTTAACGACTTTTCCTACAAAGCCCCCCGCAAGTCATTCAACCTAAGCAACCAAATGAAAAAACGGTATGCACCTAGGTACCTGGTGCTGCAAGCAATAAAATAGTTACATATACTATTACTGTGATTATCCAATAGAACAATTTCAAAATTATTTTCGCTGATATTTTGAAATGTAAATAGACCGACATGTGAAACTATCAACTTTTCCAGACCTGGTCTTTTCGTGTGTTTATACTTTGACTGGGATCATGCATCTTTGATAGGTATGTGGATGGATGAGGTAGCATCGAAGGTGAACGACAAGTTGGTTGGTGATTGGGATGATCTAGAATCCGATGACGGGTAGTCAAGCATGATGGATTTGGTTATCGAAAGTATGTTAGAGACATAGATGGATTCGCATAGCATTCAATCGGTGCTTCACTCACTGGTTTAAAATCTATCACCTAGAAACTTCTTTCTAACGTTATTAACAAAAAGAATTCAAAGAAGTGTAGCCAGAAGATGTAATTAGCGGTTTGCTATTTTGAAGCACAGTACTCAGGAGAAGGAGCTGGAATGGAAGGTCAAGAATAGTAATAGAAACTATATTCTAGTATTCCGAGCTTTCGTGTAGATTAACTAGCGCTTGGAGAATCTGGAAAGATGGATGAGTTCAATGCAAATGCGACACTTTCATGACAACTCAAAGAAGAGGACGAACAAACGTAGTTATGGCGCTGTAAATATTTTTGTGAAGTTTCCTGCGAAGCACTCCAAACTTTGGCACCTGTCTCACGATAGAATGCTTGTTGTGTGGCTGTGAGGATGCCTCTGGTGATTGCATCATAACTATTCATGTTTTATACATGAGCATCATATTATTATATATATAAGCGCCACTGTAATTCATCAATTAGGCTTTTGCGTCCTTCCCGTAATTTGAAGGCAGGTGGACAGCAAAAGGCATGGGGCAGCATTGTTGGCAATTACCGATAGAATCATAGAGCGGGGCACCAAAAAAAGAGTGCCGCAATTTTGGACAATCAAGATTTTGGCATTTAGGTGCCAATCATTATTGGAGAAACAAATGCTAAAAGTAGCATGACTCGCCAAAAGTATTATTGAAAGGATGAACTGTGAAGTCAAAATGAAATTGTAAACTCCTCCTTTCTGAGACAGGGAGTATAAATGCTATTCTGCTTCAGCCTTCAGGAAGTCTGAAATCAAGTATTCGATATTTAATGAATCACTGAATCACCTATGGAATCATTTGCAGACTTGCCTTGCTATTTCAAAAATTATGATCATCTTCAAATTGACAACTCTAATTTTCGCATGGGACTTTTCGTGAAGCATTCACTGCCATTCAGAATGAATTTTAAAAAGCGCGCAGTGCTGAACCTTTCCGTTCAAAAGTGCAGACTCACTTCTACTCTTACGGGTAACGAACGGTGCCCATCATAAACATTCGCTGAATTTATTGAATTGAAACTGAATCCGTCAATGCTCACTGAATGCTGAAAGATAAAATGAAACCGAAGGTAATACATGATGGTACACCTGCTGATTAAATTGATTCTGCTTGCAGTGGTTGTTATTGGTGCAGCGGAACATAAGGAGAGACTTTTTAAAGCTCAAGAACTTCAAAATCTAAAAGGTTCAATACCTGACGGCCTAGATGTATATGAGTCTCAACTCTCCGTGACGGGTGGTGATTTTTACAGAGCTTACTTTGTTAGCTTTCTATATGAATGTATTGACGCTATGGACTTCACAAGACTAAGAAATTCAGTCATCAAGGATCTATCGATTGTTGTGCAAGATGAAAGTGTTGATAAAGCGGTGGCCCTTCAAAGAAAGGAAATGCTCTCTTTTCTTAAACTAGTAGCCGACAGAATGGAAACATTTGCCATTGATGAAAGTAAAGCAGAGGTTGATAGTATATGGGAATTCGTGGTATCGCGTCTGAACGACGAAGGATCGCCATTAAATGAATACGTATCGATGACAACTGAGATGCTTGTAGGCATTCACACTAAAGCAAAATACGGCGAGGACTTGGCGGTCGAGATACTTAGTACAGCTTCTATTCTAGAACTGACTTCAATATGTCTTGAAATATTTCACATGGACGCAACACTAATCACAGATGCAATTCAGCGAGAATTCAGAACTGAAAATTCAAACCCACAACGATTATCTGTGCATCTCCGAGTGCTCCCAGATGATAAAATCGCCATTCTTATTCCCAAATTCAAATATCAAATGAAATCGTTATTCTATTCTAACGAAGATACACCCGGATTCAATCGTGAACTTCTTATTGCAGAGGTGGCCCATAAATCAGGCTCTCAGGCCACGTGGATGCAACAACTTGAACTTGAAGGATTTGGATCCATAGGCATAATGCGAGGAGACGGAAGTTGTTTTTATAGGTCCCTGTTTTTAAGTTTCATCGAAAACTGTATTCTACAAAACGATAAAGAGGCTCTAAATGTAGTTTCGAAGAAACTTAGTTGGTTTCTCGACAACCCGAGAGTTAGGCCTTTGTATACGAGCCAGATATCTAAAGTAATTACCATGCTTGAACAGGTCGCTGATAATCTTACGCTGATAAAATGGAAGGAAGTGAAGGATCTTGCTCAAGATGCTACAAGTGACTTTGACCATAATTTGATTGTGGCGGGCAGATTTTTAGTCGCCAAGCAAATAGAGGACAGCAAAGATGATCCAGAAATTCAGGAGGTAGTGGTTGCTCTATACGGCAGTTGGAAAAGCTACTTAGAAAAGGTATTTTTTAGATATAAAGAGTCGATTGAAGGTGTAGCTCTACGGCTTTCTGCGCCGGCATTTGGCATCCATTTCGAAATTGTCGGTATGGTTGGTGCATTCAAAAACGGGTTTCCTGTCATAGATACATATCACTACGCAGGTCATGTGAATGAGCATGCTTCGCCAAGTGCATTTGTGCGCTTCAACGGGGACCATTATGATATGCTTAGTCTCGCTCAAGGTCTAGACGCTCGAGAGCTTCGTGAGCTTAGAGATTTTACGGCATGGGTTGCTCCTTTTGCAGATGTACATACACAGCAATTTGAACCTCCACTGCTTCTCGAGACTGAAAATCAAATGATTGCAATTAAATCAGGAAAAAGCTGGACTCAAGTTGTTGCTCAAATCCTCAAGAGATACACTCTTAGTGATCCAGATGATGCACCTTCAAGGTAACTAAATTTAAGAAAACTATTTCAAAACTAGGAATGCTTATTATCAATTTTTTTTCTCGGGGGCAGGTTTAAATTTACAATAGCTAAGTACTTCGCATACTATAATGAAACCCTAAGAAACTATTCCAAATCTGGATGTAAAATTTGCGTCATGGCATCCAACATGCAGTTTCAGATATGTTCAATAAATCCAATAAACAGAGGCTAGATTTTTAAAGCCACGAGTCAAATCTTCAAAAATGTCATGTAGAAGTATAAGAAACATCCTTCCTCTTAATGTTCTGTATGATGTCGAATCATATACCTGGTTTTAATTAAAACGACGTATCTCGAGGTACATTTTTTTTCGAATTTTGGTACCTGGTACCTCGTATCATCGTCTTGGCATATTTCCAAATTGGCGTCAAATAAAGAAAACGAGATATTGATTTAAAACGAAGTATCAAGGAATCAATACAAAGGGATTGAAATTTTATTAGTGAATTGTGTACTCTTATTCGCCTACTTCAAGTTGGTACAAGAAATTAATTAAAGATACCGGTATTTTAAATTAAAGACGAAGGAGTTAGATCGAAGCCAGAATTATTGAAGTTCGGTATTTTCCTAGCTCCATTTTTGAAAAGTGCGTAAGTATCTGTATTGTGAATCAGCGGATCTTTCAAAAATGGACAATTGGCCGTATTTGGTTTCTAATTTATAATACCAGGTTGGTTACTAGTTACTTGAGAAGCAATAATTCCAACAATTTGAAAATACAAATGTGGAGATGCGGTACGGTCCCCGGTTCATGTGGTTATAAATTTCAAATGTTTGGGAAGAGCAAAAGTGCGAGGTTCACTCAAGCACAATGCGGCACTGATCTTGGTCCAGGTTGCTACGACGTCGATAGAGCAGATAATGCACTAAAGATTAAAACATACGGCGTGGTTGTCGGTACTACAGGTAGATTCCTCGAGAAAGACATGCCATGCGCTAAAGAGAACCTTGACAGTAGCAATAACGATAATCCCAGAAAGAGTTTTGTCCTGAATAATGAACCTGCACGTATGCGGCACATAATAAACCAATTGAATAACGAAAAAGCTGTTTTGAAAAAGGCATTGGAAACGCAAAAGACCTCCATGATTGAATCTGAAAACAAGAATGACGAACTTCAGCACGCCTTAGAAGAAATGACTGAAAGGCAAGCTACGGTGCTACATTCTCTTGAGGAATCTAAAAAATACGCTGTTGATCTCGAGGAAAATTTAGTTCAAACTCTTTCGGACTTGAAACTACAAGGGATACTGCGCGAAATTGGGTTAAAAAAAGAAATCGACTCGTTGCAGCATCAGGTTTTCCGTTCCTTAAACGATGTGGAGTTCATTTCGGTGGAATTTGCGGAGAAGGAAATCATTATGAAGGAATTTATAATTACACTAGAAGAGGAAATCCGGGAATCAGACAAGCTTGCTCTATATTTTGAAGCCTCGAACAAATTCGAAACAATCCGATGCAACTGTTTCGATTTGGAGGAAGAGTTGGAACAGATTAAAGATAGTGAGATGCTGCACTATCAGATTGGAAAGTTATTGGGACGCGACTCTGATTCTTTACAAGAAGAAAATTCAGAAATACTAGAAAATTGGTTGTTGGCCGAAAAGGTAGCCGACGACTCACGGCTTCAATTTGATGCAAAAGAAGATTCACTCATAATCGCACGAGAAGAGATATCGAAACTTGAAACTGATTTGCGAATCAACAATTCAATGTTAACGGATTTTGAAACCAGATGCCGAGAGACTTTAGATATGTTGGAAGGTCAAAAGACTCAAAATTTGATTACCGTGGCGGAACAGGAGAGACTGATAGAAGAATTGCGTTCTGAAATTCAGATGACTTCAAAGGAATCTGCTAGTTTCAAAGAAAATTATAGGAGCGCCCAGAAAACCATTGAAACCCTAGAAGAAGAACTAAATAAGACCAAAGAACAAACTAGGTCAGTTGATTTAGCTGCAGTGAGCGATGTGCAAGAATTAAATGAAGTCATCGTGCAGCTGAATACCAAGTATCGCGAGCTTCAACTAGTGAGTGAAAAGTACAAAGCCATGCTGATTGCGCACAATATAGATTCCAAAGATGTGGAATTGGAAATGTTTCGTGCACTTGGCGAGCAAGCCACTTCGGAGGCCGAACGATTGGCAGAGGAGAATGCGGTTCTTGCAGGGAATCAAAACCCAAAGCAAAAGATTAAGTATCTCAAACGAATCAAGCTGGAAAATACTCATTATAAACTTGAAAACGCAAAACTAGCTGCCCAAGTACTTCAACTTCGCCAGAAGATTGTTAGTACCGGTGCCTCCGATTCGGGACACGCCTTACAAAATTCCTCATCAAGAAATAAATCGATGCACCAATACGAATCACGGATTTTAAAATAACTTTTGGCATGTGTAATACCAACAGGAGGCGACGCATGTATTAAGGGCATCATTGTCAATTCAAGTAGTGTCGAATTTTGAAATTTGCAAAAGTGAATTTGTTGCTCCAGTATTTTTTAATGTTAATCGGCCTGCTGCTTTATGCATACTGAAATTAGTTAAAACAAGTTTGAAGGGTCGAATATTTGATGAAAACAGGTACAGCAGTCGTATGCATAACTACTTATCGGTTTTCTATGCAAATAGAAGAGCTTACATGGGTTGAGCGAAACCTGAAATAAGCAGAGATTCGGACACAAATTTAGACAAGAATTTGGACAATAGATAACCCGCGCCATGAATGACCTGGTCGTTCCATCAAAAGTGTTGTTTAAAAGTTAATTGCAGATATTGAGTCTAGCATTCAATGAGATAGCCTGTTTGAAACTCGAAACCTTTGCATGTTGGAGTCCGAATCACATGAGGTCTATTCAGCTACATTCAAATAATTGAGGAGAGGAAGAATTCTTGCATCACTTACCTTCAAACTAGGTCGCGTGAGGTTGATTGATAGTGTTCTGACGCATAAAATATGCATTTTTGATCGTATTCGAATTTCACAGAAGTCCAAGATATCGTTCTATCTCTAGAATTTTGTATGTAAGATGCGCTCATCTATGAAAAGTGATCAATAAAAAGTGACTCGGACAGTTGATAAGATTCCGTTGAACAATAAACCGTTTGTATATACTTTGTATACATGGTAGTATACTAGATTCGAGGAAATGACACGTGTGGCACTAGGCTTGGCTGAACATGTGTAGGTACGTATGTGGTATACAAAAAATGCCTTGCTAGGGATCCTGAGGCAGCGAGAACACTACGACTTGAAATCCCAAGATTATTAGACCAAAGTACAGATGGAATCGTACACAAGGATCAAGTGACCAGAGTAGGAATTGGCCCTGATGATGATGCAGGTCATGGCCTGGTTTCTTGGATTTGCCCATTGGCGTCTCTTAAATTCAAATTATATTCCTTTCTCGTCCCTAGGCCAATTCTGTAAAAACTTCAAGTAGGAGCCATCCACGTCACAATTCTCCTCATCATATGCATAATGGTTTATTTTATTTCCAGCATAATCTACAACCCACAATTTCCAGTGAAGATTCATATACGATCAAGGAATAAACCACATGGTATTCTCGGTGTTTTGTGACCAGAATCAAGCTGTTCCAAGATGTCACCTGGAAATTCATGAAAATGGTTGATCGTCGTGGACTCCAACGACTAACACCTCAACGGTTGCGCTGCCATAAGTTCGCCCTCTGTATGCCTAAAGTAAGTTCGAATCTCACGATTTCGAAAGCCGCCTCGATTCCTTCGAACGGCACTTGAACCCCCTCCAACCGATTCAGTGTCGCTTGCTCCTTACGAGTTCAAACGCCAAGAACGATTAAAATCGTTCTATTCAAAGAACAAGTTTCCCTTGCTATTGTGACTTAATGAACAGGTTGAAATAAATGCATATAATATGGACAATGGTTCTTGGGTTACTACAGTTGAGTAGCGATGAGTGGAGCGGTATTCAATTCCTTCCAACAATTCTTGCATTGGAATTCCATGTTTTGGATCATGAAAAGTGGGGAGCATTCTTGCTTCGACCCGGGGGTGGTTGGTACTTTTTTCACGAGAGATTTTTCGCTTTTCTTTTCTTCCTTTTCCTTGACCGGTAAGGGGATTCACCACTCAATCAGAGTCAGCGATAGACGGAGCAACAGTTTCAAACTTGTGGCTCTGGTTTTCGAAAACCCTTTTAATTCGCTATTTCTCTCCAGAAAACGGAATCTTTCTCGCAACAATGAACACCATGATTGGATTGAGATACCGGCTGCAACCATCACAGCTTATCCTGCAGGGACCTAGTGCGTGAGAGCTATTTTGTTATCCACAACCGGGATGAAGTATACTTGGCACACCTTGTACCTTGTTTAATTACATATCGGCTTCTACGCTTGTTTAATCGTATGCATGGGCTATTATTTCGGGTTTCAGAGAAGATTGTATGGTCTACTTGTCCTACCTCTATACCATTTTGGATGAGGCATGAATATGCGGTGATGGGAGGAGGTACCAACGAATACATTCATGATTGTGATATGCATATAGATCGACATCCATTCCTGTATCTTAAGAAGGAGTCTGCTCGATGGTGTACCGTTTCTGGGACGCACGGCATTCACAAAATATTCTATGAAGTATTTGGCACAGGCTCTCGAAAGCTGTTTATGATTAGTACGTATTTCTGATGTTATCATATATAGTATTAGTAATTAATATTGTATCAGTGGGTCTTGCAGGAGTCCATACACAATATGAGCCGCAATTGAATTATTTCGCCCACGAAAAAGGCGATGAATACTCAGTTTGCTTAGTAGACAACAGAGGGTGCGGACTAAGTGACACGCCTGCAGGTAGATGGAAAACCACTGATTTTGCTAGTGATTATATTCAACTTCTGATTCAGATGAGCCTCTCTTCTAGGGAGGGGGAAGGTGTTGAATGGTCTCATGGGGTTCATCTAGTAGGGTTTTCGATGGGTGGGATGATAGCACAGGAATTAATACTAGCAGACCCGACGCGCTTTTCTTCATTGACTCTTTGCTCTACGCATGCCGGGGGGCTATTTGGTACCATTCCACCGATTCATGGTTTCAAGCCTTTTTTAAAAACGTTCGCTTCTCTTGGAGGTCCCAAGGCACTGGATGCAGGTGTAAGTTTCTATTCTTGTATTATCTTTTGTGGGATTTAATTTAATACTGAAATAGATTGAATTGCTATTTCCGATTGAACACTTGAACCAGGAAATAGATCCCCACTGTGTCCCTGATACTGATATCATCATTAGAACCAATCGTGCTAAATATGCATTTGCCATAATCCAACGAGCTCGTAAATACGTAGAGAGTGGAAATTTCCCCGAGATTCGTGAAGAAGGAATAGCGAGACAAATAACTGCAGTTGTGACTCATTATGTTTCTTGGCGGCGACTAGCTCACATCCGGTCATTTGGGATACCAACTCTGGTAGTAAGTGGTGCCAAGGATAACTTGGTGGGATTCTGGAACAGTGGATGTCTGGCTAAAGCGATCGGTGCTGAATGGTTACATTTTAAGGATGGTGGTCATGGGTGCATCGAGCAATTCAAACACCAAGTGAACTCTGCCATTGAAGATCTCGTCTTCAAATCCGACGACAAGTTGTTTCTACATCGACGGCCGTCGCCTCCAGAAATCCACCCATGGGTTTTAGGAAGTTTGCTCGTTTTCATTGCGTCTAGACAAAACGTCATGCGTTACTCGCCTCCGTTTTTAAGCGCTTGCGTTATTGCACTTATATTGCATAGGAGATACGGAGGATTTTCCAACTCCAGTTTCTAATATATTCAAAATTTACCCATGGGAAAGAAAAATATCAATCTCAAATTTCTTTTTTAAAACTGCAAAAGAGAACGAGTATCTTACTGCACCTGATGGCTATCAGCGAGGTAATCAGCAGCACCAATCTTATACGAAATCACTGGTTTCGCATTATACCGCACCTGATGTATTGGTGCCATTCATCCCACGCCGTAGCTACCAAAGCATTCAGAAATGTTACTACTTTAATGTTC
>Ga0105053_10004402_pt1 | contig 20796 bp, 11 predicted proteins | sample BON01_FD_78093 | JGI IMG/M metagenome (GOLD analysis project Ga0105053, IMG submission 78093) | Freshwater microbial communities from Lake Bonney liftoff mats and glacier meltwater in Antarctica - BON-01 | ecosystem: Environmental > Aquatic > Freshwater > Ice > Glacier meltwater | place: Lake...
GGGGGGGGGGGGGGGGGGGGGGGGGGGGGGCGCGGGGGGGTGGGTGGTGGGGGGGGGGGGGGGGGGGGGGGGGGGGGGGGGGGGGGGGGGGGGGGGGGGGGGGGGGGGGGGGGGGGGGGGGGGGGGGGGGGGGGGGGGGGGGGGGGGCAATGAAATCGACGAGGGGGCGCGCCCCTGCGTGCGTGTGACTGCTGCGTGTTGAGTGTCGTCGTCGCCGTGCTGCGCGCGCAAGGAGAGAGAAAGAGAGAGAGACAAAGGGGCGGAAAGAGGGCGCGCGTGCAGACGGGGGCCGGGGTCGCCGCCGCCGAGAGACGGCGAAGAGCGAAAACGGATCGATCGACCTCAAATCAAAATCAGATCGATCGATCGGATCGATCAAGCGCCCCCGCCTCCCGGCGGCGCCTGCTGCTGCTGCTGCGCGTGCATGGCCGCAAATATGCGGTCAAACTCGGCGGCCACGGCCGCGTACGCGCGCTCCGAGCGGGGCGAAACTGGGGGCTGCGCGCGGCCGCCGGCGCCGCCGCCCGCGCCGCTGCCGCCGCCGCCGCCCACCGCCGCGCGCCCGGCGGCGGCCGTCGCGGCCCCGACGCCCGCGAGGAGCACCTCCAGGGGCGACTGCGGGGGCCCGCGGCCGCCGCCGCCCGCGCCCGGGGGAGGCACCTGCAGCGGTGGCGGCGGGTGGTGGTGCCCGTGGTGCTGGCGCTGCCGCTGGCGCTGGCGCGAGACCGGGGGCCCGGCCGCCGCGCCCGCGCCCGCCCCCGCCGCCGCCGCTTGGCCGTCGTCGCCGCCGCCGCCCCCTCCGCCTGCCCCTCCTCCTCCTCCTCCTCCTCCTCCCGGCAGAGCCTGCCCCTGCATCGTGATGCTCGGCAAGGGGCCCAAGGGCGACGGCAGCGCCGAAAAGATCTGGTCGTTGTAGACGCTGCCGGCGCCGCCGCCGCCGCCGCCGCCCGCGCCGCCGGCGCCGCCCGTGCCGTCTGCGCCGCCGCCGCCGCCCGGCCCGCCGCCTGCTCCGCCACCGGCCCCCGCGCCGAACGACCCTGCGCCCGACGGCGTCAGCACCGCGGCCGCGGCCATGGCGGCAGCGGCCAGCTCGCCGCTGGCGCCCCCGCCCGTGCGGTTCAGCAGCTCGGCCAGAGACAGGGGCGGCACTCGCGGCGTGCCCGCGGCCGCGCCTCCTCCGCCGCCGCCTCCTCCACCGCCTCCTCCTCCCCCTGCGCCGCCTCCTGCGCCCCCTCCGCCGGCCGCCGCGGCAAAAGCCGCGGCTGCCGCCATGGTCGCGGCCGCAAACTGCTGCTGGCGAGCCCTGGCCGCGGCGTCGCCGGCGTCGGCCGCGCCGCCGCCGCCGCCGCCGCCCGCCGCCGCGCCGGCCCCCGCGTCGCCGCGCTTGAGGAGGCCGCCGCCGCCGCCGCCGCTGCTGCCCGGCGCCGACGCGAGTATGGGCGCCGGCGGGAGCGACCCGCCCGAGCGCGGCATGCGGGGCAGGCCCGGGGGCGTGGGCCGCCCGGGCGTCGAGGCGACGGCCGCCAGCACCGCCGCCGCCTCGGCCGCCTCGTCGTCCTCGGCGCGCTCCTGCTGCTGCTGCTGCTGCTGCTGCTGCATCGCCCGGTGGTGGTGGTGGTGCTGGTGGTGGTTGTGGTGCGCGACGGCCTCGGCCGCCTCGTCCTCGTCGGCGGCGCGGCGGCGGGCCGACGGCACGCGCGCGCGGCCGCTGGCCGAGGCGCCGCCCGCCTCGCCCTTGATGTGCCGGCCGCCGCCGCCGCCGCCCACCTCGTCGTCGTCCTCGTCGTCCTCGTCGCCGTCGTCCTCGTCCTCGTCGCCGTCCTCATCGTCGTCGTCGGTATCATCCGTCCCGCGCTGGCGCTTGCGCCCGGCCGAGACCGCGGCAGCGGCGGCGGCGGCGGCGGCGGCGGCGGCCGCGACGGCCCCCGCCCGGCCGCGGCCGCGCCCCCCGCCCCGCCCGGAGGCCCCCGCCCCGCGCCCTCCCCCGCCGCGCCCGCCCGCGCCGCGCCCCCTGCCCCCCAGCGCCAGTGGGGACGCCCCGCTCGCGCCGCCCAAGCCGGGCGGCCCAGCGCCGCCGCCCCCTGCCGCCGCCGCCGCCGCCGCCGCTGCCACCGCCACCGCCCCGGACGCCCCCCCGCCCCTCGGCGGCGGGCACGGCACCCCACCGGGCCCTCCCCCCCCACCAGCCCCGGTCGGGTTGAGCGGCGACGGCACCACGTGCCCGCCCGACGTGGTCAGCTGCTCGTACCGCCGCACCATGGCCGCCACGTCCCCCGTCGACGTGTACTGGTACAGCTTGCCGCTGCCGCTGAAGATGAGGACAGCCACCTCGCAGTCGCACAGGACGGCCAGCTCCATGGCCTTTTTCATCAGGCCCATCTTGCGCTTGGCAAAGGTGACCTTTGTTTTGGTGGTGATTTGGTTTGGTGTTGATTTGGTTTGTTTTGTTGTGTTTTTTTTGGTTGGTTGCGTGTGGTTTTTTCGTTGAAGGGGCGGGGGCGGCGGCAGGGCGGGGGATGGACGGCGGGTCCGGGCTGTTGGGACTGGTGGAAACGGCCGCTCGAGGGGAGAGCAGGCGCGCGACGGGATGATCGGTCGCGGGCGTTGGATTGGCGCGCGCCCTCTGTCTGATCCATCCCTCTCTCCCCGCACGGACGAGCGCGCGCGCGCGTGGGGAGGATTGGATCGGGCGCGTTACCGCCGCCGCCGCCGTCGTCGCCCGTCGTTGCGCCGGCGCGCGCGCGCACGCCGCTCGGTCTCTCGCTCTCTCCGTCGTCCGCCTGCCCGGCCCGAGCCGCCCTCATGTCCTCACCTGCCGGTTCCGCTCGTCCATGATGCGCTCGATTTTGATCTTCTTGCGCCCCATGGTTGCTGCTTTTTTTGGGAGGCCGCGGGGGGGAGAGAAGACAAAAAAAGAAGGGGAAGAGGGAGCTCCTCCTCTTCTGCGCTGTTGTTCTCTGAGCCTGGCGCGCGCGCTCTCGGCCTTGCGCCCAGTGCACCAAGGCTCGCGCGGTGACACGCCGTTACGCACGGGGCCGGACCTCGGCGCCTTGAGGGCAGAGCGACAAGGCGCAGAACGAGCGAGCCAAAAAAAGCTCCTTCTAAAAACGTCCGCGGGGTCGTGCGTGCTCGCGCGCGCGCGCGTGCGTGAGAAAGAGAGGGATGAGCGAGATGCTCGCTGTGGTTTGTGAGAATGTGGCAAGGCGTGGAGGAGACTGTGCGCGATGGATGTGCGGGCAGGGGGGGACGCAAGACGCAGATGAAGCGCTGGCTCGCTGGCGAGCGAGCGAGCGAGAGGGGGCGCCGGCGCGACAAGGAGGGGCGCGTCCACCCGCGTGGTGGACCGGGCTCTTCTCAAAAACTGTTGCAACGATGATGGGTGCTTTCTTTGCGGTTTGGTGATGGCTACGATCGGTTGGGGCCAAGAAGGTGATGGTGAGTTATTGGTCGGGGGCAAGCAAGACAATTGCGTCTCCTGGAACCATGCAAAAATATCAGAACGGAAAAAAAATCGACGGGGCCGAGGCCGGCCGCAGAAGAGACGAGGCGCGCTCAAACCAACTTTCTCCCCCCCTAAAAACAAAACAGACGCCGATTCTCCCCAATATCACGCCGGGGGCGGCCGCAGAAAAGCGAGGCGCGCTCAAACAGTCCCCAAACAGACGCCGATTCTCGCCAGCCTCACGCCTCCATGGACTCCTCGTCCTCCTCGTCGTCGTCGTCGGCGGCGCCGCCGTCGTTCATGCTCTCGAAGAACGCGCGCTTGCCGCCGAAGGCGCCGCCGCCGCCCGCTCCGCGCGGCGTCGACGCGCGCCCGCCCGCGCGCGCGCCCGCTCCGCCGTCGCCGTCCTCCCCCGCCTGCCCCTCGCCCCGCGCCTTGGGCGTCACGCGGTACACCAGGCCGCTGCCGTCCGAGTAGGTGGCCGTCGCCCCCCCGCCCCCGCCGCCGTCCTCCTCGACCACCACAGCCCCGCCGCCGCCCGCGCCGCCCACGCCCGCGGCCGAGACGTCGCACACCACGTCGCTACCGTCCGGCAGCTGCCCGGACACCACCAGACGCGCGAGGTCGGTCACCACGTGCTGCTCGAGCCACCGGCGCAGCGGGCGCGCGCCGTATTGGGGGTCGTACGCGCTCGCGACCACGAATGCGATCGCGCCGGTCGTCAGCCGGAGGGAGATGTTGCGCGGCGCCAGGCGCGCCTGCAGGCCGCCGACCAGGGCCTGGGCCACGAACAGCAGCTGCTGCTTGGTGAGCGGCTCGAACACGATGATGTCGTCGAGGCGGTTCAAAAACTCGGGGCGGAAGTGGCGCTTGGCCGCGTCGAGCACGGCCTGCTTGGCGACCGAGGGGGAGATCTCGCCCGCGGCCGCTTGCAGCAGGGTCTGCGCGCCGACGTTCGAGGTCAGGATGATGACCACGTCGCGGAACGACACCACGCGCCCTTTCGAGTCGGTGAGCCGGCCGTCGTCCAGCACCTGCAGCAGCACGTTGAGCACGTCGGGGTGCGCCTTTTCCACCTCGTCGAAGAGGACGACGCTGTAGGGCCGGCGGCGCACGGCCTCGGTCAGCTGGCCGCCCTGGTCGTGGCCGATGTAGCCTGTTTTTTGTTTTGGTTTTTGTGTGGTTTTGAGTTTTTGTTTATGTGTCGTTTGGGAAGGGGGGTTCGTTGGTGTCAGTTGGGTTGGGTTTGAAAAAGAGGAAGAAAAAAAAGCGTCGCGCAAAAACAAACAAAACACGACACCTCATCTCTCACCTGGCGGCGCCCCAATCAGCCGGCTCACGCTGTGCTTCTCCATGTACTCGCTCATGTCGATGCGCACGATCAGGTCCTCCTTGTCAAACAGGCTCTCGGCCAGCGCCTTGGCCAGCTCCGTCTTGCCGACGCCCGTCGGCCCCAGAAACAGGAACGACGCGCCGCGCTGCCCCGCAGACAGGCCCGCCCGGCTGCGCAGCACGGCGTCGGCCACCGCGTCCACGGCGGCATTCTGCGCGACCACCCGGCGGTGCAGCACGTCGCGGAAGTGGAGCAGCTTGCCGCGCTCCGTCTCGCACAGCTTGGCCACGGGGATGCCCGTCCATTTTGCCACGATGGCGGCCACCTCCTCGGCGCCGACGACCTCGGACAGCATCTGCGGGGGCAGGGCGGCGGCAGCGGGGGGGCGGGCACCCGCGGCGCCCGCGGCGTCCCCGTCGGCGGCGCCCGCGCCCGCGGCCGCGCCGCCCCCGTCCACGGCCGCGGGCTGCCCGCCGGCCGCCGCGCGCGCCTCCTGCCGCGCGCGCAGCTTGGCCAGCGTGTCGTCCACCTCGGCGAGCGAGCCGTACTTGATGTCGGCGATGCGCGCCAGGTCGCCGCGCGCCTCGGCGTTCTCGAGCGCGACCAGCAGCTGCGAGCGCTTGCCCTGCAAAGCGCGCAGCGCGTCCAGGCGCTCCTTCTCGGCGCCGTACTGCAGCAGTAACGGCGCGAGCGTCTCCTCGAGCGCCGCGAGCTCCTTGCGCACGGCGGCCAGGCGCGCGGCGCTGGCCGGATCGGCCGCCTGCAGCGCCGACTCCTCGGCCTTGGCCTTGGCCTTGGCCGCCCCGCCCTTTTTGAACAGGCCGCCGAGGCCGCCACCGACGCCCCCCGCCCCGCCCCCGCCGCCGCCGCCGCCCCCGCCCGCCAGCGTCTGCGCCTCCTTGCTCAGCGCCGCCTCTTCGACGCGCAGCCGCATGCGCAGGCGCTCCAGGTTGTCGATCGCCTCGGGCATCGAGTCGAGCGCCACCCGCGCCGACGCGCACGCCTCGTCGAGCAGGTCGATCGCTTTATCGGGTAAGAAGCGGCCCGAGATGTAGCGGGCGGACAGCTCCGCGGCCGCCACTAAAGCGCGGTCCATAATGACGACGCCGTGGTGGGCCGAGAGGCCCGGGCTCAGCCCCCGGAGGATGGCCTTGGTCTCCTCGACCGAGGGCTCGGGCACGACCACGGGCTGGAACCGGCGCTCAATGGCGGGATCTTTTTCCAGGTGCTGGCGGTACTCGCCGAGCGTGGTGGCGCCGATGCAGCGGAGCTCGCCGCGCGCCAGGGCCGGCTTGAGCAGGTTGGACGCGTCCATGGCGCCGCCCGCGGCGCCGGCGCCCACGATGGTGTGAAGCTCTGTGTTTTGTTTGTTTGTTTTTGTGTTGTGTTTTTTTGGGGCGTGTTGTAGATTTTTCAGGGAGGTGGAGGGCGGTCGCGGTCGTGTGGGTGAGTGGTCGGTCGTGGCGCGACGAAAGAAAGAGAGAGAAAAAGGAAACGCGCTCGCTTGTCAGAGACCCAAGAGAGAAAAACAAAAGTGACCCCGTCTCACCGTCGATGAACAGCACGATCTGCCCCTCGGCCGCCTTGACCTCGGCGATGACCGCCTTGAGGCGCTCCTCGAACTCCCCGCGGTACTTTGCCCCGGCGATCAGCGCGCCCATGTCCAGGGACAGGATGCGGCGCCCCTTCAGGCTCTGCGGCACGTCCCCTCGCGACACGCGCTGCGCCAGGCCCTCGACGATGGCCGTCTTGCCAACACCCGGCTCGCCGATCAGCACCGGGTTGTTCTTGCTCTTGCGCGCGAGGATCTGGATCGCCCGGCGGATCTCGTGGTCGCGCCCGATCACTGGGTCCATGCGGCTGGTCTGCGCGGTCAGGTCGACGCAGTACTTGTCCAGGGCCTCGAGCGCGTCGTCGCCCGTGGGCGAATCCACCTTTTTGGCGGCGTCGGGGCCGCCGCCGCCCGTTTTCGAGGCGCGCACGCCGCGGACGGCCTGCTCGACGGCCGCGCGCGACACGCCGGCCTCCTCGAGCGCGGCGGCCACGTCGGCGGCGCCGCCAGAGCCAGAGCCGCCGCCGCCGCTGCCACCGCCGCCGACGCCGGCGTCGAGCAGCGCCAGCAGCAGGGTGTCGGCGGCGACGAACGAGTCACCGCGCTCGCGCATGAGGCGCTGCGCGCGCTTGATGACCTGGCCCAGCTGCGGCGACGCGGCGGCCTCGTCGGGCGCCGGGTGCTGCGACGGCAGGCGCACCAGGCGCTTGTGCAGGCAGCGGGCGCAGGCCGAGGGCGCAGCGTCGTCGCCCGGCGCGGCTTTCGCGACGGCCAGGCGGAAGACGCCGCCGGGCGCGTCGTCGGCCATGGCGGCGGCCAGGTGCAAGGGGGTGACCAAGGCGTGGTTGTGCTCCTCGGCCAGCGCCACGGCCCGCTGCAGGTAGCCGCCCGCCTTTTCGGTAAACTTGGCGGCGCCGACGCCAGGGGACGCCATCTTTTTTTTCGGTCGGTCCCGGTCGTTTCCCGCTCGCCCGGTGCTTGTTTGTGTTTGGTGCGGAGGCGCGCGCGCGCGCTAAGGGGACGGTCGGGGAGGCCTCTCTTGGGCTCGCACCGACCGGTCGACGCTGTGGGGTCGGGATGGGCGACCGCTGCCCTTCGCTGCGGGAGAGCAAAAAGGAGACGGGTGGAAGAACGAAGTTTCCGAAACAAAGATTCGGGGAGGCGACGCTGGTCGATTGCGTGCGTTGTTTTTTGTGTTTGAACGAGTTGCGTGTGTGTGTGAACGCTCGGTTTCGCGTGTGGAGACAAGTGGAGTGGCATCGTCGTGTCGCGGGCGTCGAAGGAAGAGCCCCTGAGAGGATGGAGGGCCTTGGGCTTCCCGATCCGTCGCGAAGCTTCCCTCTTGACGCGCCGAGCCCGGTCCGCAGGCCGTCCGAGTGTACTTGCAACGACCGCGAGCCGCATCAGGCGCGACACTCGGACGCGCGGGACCTGCGCGCGCGCCGCGATTGGGGGTTCCCCGGCCGACGACGACGAGGGTCGACGAGAGGAGAGCGGCGGAACAAAACCGTCGGTGGCCAAAACGTACACGCAAGATCCTCTTTCTTTTTCCAGGACACGGCCACATTGGTAAGGGGAGGGCAGAGCTACTTCTTCTTCTCCGTCGTAGGCGCGGCGGCGGCCCCAGACGACGACGACGGGGCGCCCTTGCTGCCGCCGTCTTGCTTGCCGCGGCCGCCGTCCTTGCCGCCGTCTTGCTTGCCGCCGCCCCGCCCCTCGGCCTTCTCCCCGCCGCCGCCCTCCCCGCTGCCGCCGCCCCCGTGTCCGCCGCCGCCGCCGCCGCCGGGCCCCCCGCCAGACCCCCCGCCAAACCACTTCCACGGCAGCACCACGTTGGCCATCCCTTTTCCCATCTTGCCCACGACCGCCCCGGCCGCCGCGTCGATCACCCCCTCGCGCTTGACCTCCCGCACCAGGGCGCGCGCCAGCGTCGGCAGGGCGCTGTCGGCCACCGAGGCGGGGATGTTTATGCGCAGCGACACGGAGCCGTCGGCGGCCTCGACGACCGTGCCGTTGTTCTTGCGCTCCTTTTGCTGCTGCTGCTGGTTGTTGCTGTTGCCTTGCTGCTGCTGCTGGTTGTTGCTGTTGCCTTGCTGCTGATGCCGTTGCCGCCGCCGCCGCCCGCTGTCCGCCCCGCCGCCCCCTCCTCCCTGCTGCTCCTGCTCGCCGCCGCCGTCGCCGTCGTCGTCGCCGTCGCCGTCGCTGTCGCCCGAGCCCCCGCCCCTCCTGCGGCCGCCGCCCCCCCCGCGATAATAGTACGCCCGCTCCGCCATTTGCTGCTGCTGCTGCTGCTGCTGCTGCTGCTGCTGGCTCGCCTGCGCCTGCTGCGCCGCCGCCGTCGACGCCGCCCGCGCGACGAGCGCCTCCTCGCGCTGCCGCTGCTCGGCCGCCGCTGCCGACAGCGCCGCCGCGCGCGCCTCGTCGCGCGCCGCGCTCGCCGCCGCCGCCGCCTCGTCCAGCTCGCGCCGCTGCTGCTCGAGCGCCGCGCGCGAGGCGGCCACCTCGGCCGCCATCGCGGCGTTGGCCTCGCGAAGCTCCCGCTCCGCGCGCGACAGGCCGCCCACCTGCACCCCCAGCGCGTCGTTCAGCCGCGCCAGCCGCTCCTGCGCCTCTGCAAGCCCCGCCACTTTCGCGAGGTGCCCCCGGGCCAGGTGGGCGGCGCCCGCGCCCGCGGCCGCGAGCGCCGACAAGGCGAGCGCCCGGCGCGCCAGGCGGGCGAGGCGGCTCGGGCGGCCGGGGCGGCGGGACCGCCGGGCGTCGTCGTCATCGTCGCCGTCGCCGTCGCCGCCGCCGCCCCGCCGTCTCCGGTAGCCATAGTCGCCGCCGGCGCCACCACCGCCCCCGGGCCGCGCCAGCACGAACTCGGTGCCGTCGTCCAGCATGAGAAGGGGGTGGGGCGGGGGCGGGCGGACGCCGGCACGGGCGACGGCGAGGGCGCGGCCGCCGTCGTCGTCGTCGTCGTTGCCGTTGCGGCGGCGGAGCGCGAGGGCAGAGGCGGCGGCGCCCAGATGCGACGGCGGCGAGGCGACGATGGCGCCGCTGCTGCTGCCGCCGACCCCCGCGCCTCCTCTCCGCGCGGCCGCGCCGCCGCCGCCGCCGCCGCCGGCCGCCGCCGCGCTCAGAAAGGCGTGGACGAGCAGCTGCGCCGCCGAGGCGTCGGTGCCGGCGCCGGCGCCGGCAGGGGCCGGCCAGCCGTCTCGGTCGCCGCCGCCGCCTTCGGCCGCCTCGGCCGCCCGCGCGTCGCCCCCGTCGGCCTCGCCGTCGGGTTTGGGGCCGCCCAGGTGGACATGAAAGTGCAGGTGTCGCCCGCCGCTCTCGTCCGTCTCCCCGGGCGGGCCCAGCGCGTTGAGTGGCGTCTGGGGCGGCGGCGGCCTCGGCGGCAGCGGCACAAAGACGGCGACGACCGCCTTTCCTTCCGCGCCGTCCGCGCACGACGACGCTTCCGCCGGCGGTGCCGTCGATGCTGCCGCCGCCGCCGCCGCCGCCGCTGTCTGTGCCCTCGGCAGGGGGGTCCCGTCCACGCTCTCGGTCGGGAGGTACGTGATGGTCGGGCCCGCGGCCGTGCTCTCGGCGGCTGTTCAGATTCACATGGGTTGGCGTTTGGAGGAGGGGGGCAAGGCCTTGATTTGTTGTGAGCTTCGGAATGGCGTTTTGAACGATGCGGCACGGCATGGATGCGTCCCCGACCAGCCTCGACACTCACAGCTGTCCTGGCGGGCCGCCTCCATCCTCTCGGCGCCCAAGGGGGCGCCCAAGGGGGCCAGACGACGGGAGGACGAAGCAGCAGGAAGGCGAGGTGTGGTTCCCGGATACGTGAGCCGCGGGTGGGTGGGGCCGCGACGAAGAGCTCGTCAGGGGATCGAGGTGGGGTCGCAAGAGAGGGCGATTCGAGGACAGGGGGGCAACACGCAACGACAGGATTTGTGCCACAGCGGTGCTGGGGAGCGCTCGAAACGCTTAGTCGGCGGCCGCTCACAAGGCGCCCGCCCAGCGACAACCCAATCAAAAACCCGCTGGCCAACATCAAATCTTCGCGCGCCGCACCCAGTACCGGTGCGAGAAGGCGAGCAGCAGCGCGCCGTAGTAGACGGCCAGCGCCGCCCACACCCCCCTCAGGCCGCGCGCCGCCACCCCGTCCGCCGCCAGCTGCGCTTTCCTCGCCGCCGCCGACGCCGACACCGCCCGCGGCAGCGACAGCAGCGGCAAGGAGGCGACGTGCGCGGCGCCGTCCAGCAGCAGCAGCCCTCCCTCGACGGCGGCGGCGCTGGCGCTGTCGGCCCAGGTCGCCCGGTGCTCGACGCGCCGCAGCCACAGGTCCCCGCCCCACAGGGAGGCCAGGCAGCACGCGACCCCAAGAGGGTAGGCGCGCACGACGTAGGAGGCGTCGCCCGCGCCGAGCAGCGCGCCCTCGACGGCCGCGTTGGACGCCAAGGAGAGCATGAGCGCGGCGGGCGGCAGCGACCGGCGCACCAGGGCCAGGAGCGCCTCGTCCCGCGCGAACAGGCGCGGCAGCGTGTCCCTCAGCGCGAAAGTCACCAAGGCGGCGCCCACGGACCAGGCGCACCCCCAGCGGATGACGGCGCCGCTCACGCGCCGCGCCGCGCGCCGCCCGCCTCCCGCCCGGATGGGCGCGTGGTACGCGGCGGCCACCATGGCCTGCGCCACGTGCATGAAGCTCCACGCGACGCTCAGCTGCAGCTGCTGCTGCTGCTGCACGACCTGATGCCCCGCGATGGCGACCGTGCCGTGTCGGGCGGCCACCAGGGCGGCCGAGGTGTAGGTCGAGAGGATGAGCAGGCCGCGCGCGGACAAGGCGGCCAGCCGGGCGCTGAAGGGCCGCCACTCGAGCGAGCGCAGCAGGGCGAGCAGCAGCGGCAGGGGCGGGCTGCGGCGGCCGGGCGGGGAGGGCGCGGCGCCACCACCACCAGCGCCTCGGAGGGGCCGGGGACGGGCGGGCTCAACCCCGCCGTGCCCCTTATGCTTTGCGGCGTTGCTGCCGCGGCGGCGCGAGGCGGCGGCGGCGGCGGCAGCGGCGGCGGCGGCGGCGGCGGCGCGCAAGAGGGATGCATCCGCCGGCACCGCAGCCGCCGCCGTTGACAGCGGCAGCTTTGGACCCCGCGCGCCCGAGGACACGCGCGGGCTGTCCAGGTCGCTCCCGGCTCCACCCTCCATGAGCACGGCCGTCACGGCGCCAGGGGAAAGGGCCGAGGCGCCCCGTGGGGGCGACGAAACCCCGCCGCCGCCGCTGGCCGGCGCCCGCGCCGCCGCTGACGCCCTTGCGCCGCCGCCCGCGCCCACCGCTCCCGCGCCGTCGTCTCCACTGCCACCTGCGCCGCCAGCGTCACCCCAGACGCCACCCTCGTCCCCACCGCCGCCGCCCCCCCGGGCGCTTCCGCCGCCACCGCCCCCCCGGTCGCCGCCGCCGCCGCCGCCGCCGCCGCCCGCTTCCCTCAGCGCCTCGGCCAGTCCAAACTCCCTGCGCCGCCGGTACACGCACAGCGCGAACAGTCCCGCGCCCACGTACTGCGACCCCAGCGTGGCGAGGCCGCACCCGGCGACCCCCCACCGCGCCACGGGCCCGAACATCAGCGCCTGGTCGAGCGCAAAGTTGACGACGGTGGCGGCGGCGACCACCAGCAGCGGTGTGCGCAGGTCGAGCAGCGACCGGAAGGCGGCCTGACACACGACCATGGTCAGGGCCGCCGGCAGGGCCAAGGCGCGCAGGACGCAGTAGGCGCGCGCGTCCGCCATCGTTTCGGGCGCGGCGTGGAAGGCGCCGAGCGCCAGGTCGGGAAATGCGGCCAGCAGCAGGGCCGCCGGCGTCGACAGCGCGAGCGCGGCCGCCATGGCCTGCGCAAACCCGCGGCCCACGCCCGCGGGGTCCCCCCTGGCGCGCGCAGCGGCCATCGCCTGCGTGCAGAGGACCGCGAGCGAGGTGAACAGCAGGAAATACAGCGTGCTAAACAGCGCGCTGTTGGGTCCCATGGCCGCCAGCTCGGCGACCCCTAACCGCCCCACAAAGTGGGTGTCGACGACGCTCATGACGGGGTCGGCCATGGAGGCGCCCGCACACGCGAGCACGTTTTTGAGGACCGCGACGTCGAGGCGAGAAAAGAGGCGGAAAAAGGGGGAGGACCGGCGGGGGGCGGGGCGCGGGGCGGGGCGCGGGGGGATGCGGGCGGCGCGGGCGGCGGCGGCGCGGGAGGAGGGCGAGGGGAGGAGCAGGCGGAGGGGCGGGAGCTGGAGCAGGGCGCGGGGCAGTCGCGCGAGCAGCGACGCCAGCGAGGCCGCGCCGACGCCGCCGCCACCACCGCCGCCGCCGCCGCCCGGGACGGCGCGGCCGCGCCCCCCCTGGCGCTGCTGCTCCCGCTGCTGCTGCTCCCGCTGCTGCTGCTGCTGCTGCTGCTGGGCTGTCGTCGGCGGCGGCGGGGAGGACTCGAACGGGCTGGCCATCAGAGGCGCTGGCTGCTGCTGCTGCTGCTGCTTTTGCTTCTGCGGCGACTGCTGCTGCTGCTGCTGCACGGCGCGCCGCCGGCCGCCGCCGCCCCCCCCTCGCTCGACGTCCGACGCCGACGATCCGCCCGCCGCCGGGAGCAGCGGCTGCGTGTCGCCGCCGTCCCCCGCGCCCTCGGCCGCCATGGCCTCGGCCGCCCACTCGAGCAGCTCGTCCGGGTGGAGACCGAGCATCTCGAGCGGGTTTTCCTGGAAGAACGGCTTGCGGTCGTCCTCGGCGTCCGACTTGGAGGCGAGGCAGGAGGCGCCGCCGCCACCGGCGGGGGGCGGGAGGAGGAGCGCGACGCCGTTGCCGGCGCCGCCGCCGCCGCCGCGCGGCATCTTATTGATGTCGCGAGGCGCGACCGTTGCTTACGGTCACGTGCGAGACGCCCTCGGCCGCGATGATGATGTCGACAGGCGAGGGAGGCAAGTTGCTCCTGTCGGGGCTCAGCGTGGGTTGAACATCGTGCCCTGCTCTCTGGCGCGCGCCCCTGTCTCGCTCGAATGAATGGCGGAAAGGGGTTGTTGCGTACTGTTGCGCAGCGACCGCGCCCTTGCCCACAGACCGAGCGATTGGCGCGAGGTGGAGGATTGGAATCGCGCGCGACGCACGACGACGATGACTGAGAACGAGAGGCTTGGTTGATGATTCAGGCTTGCTCTGCACGCGTCTGTTTTTGTAGAGGGGGACGATGGTTTCGATAGTGGATGTCACAAGGGCGTTGAGTGGAGTCGAGCCCGATCAAAAGTAGGCGCATCACTCGCGAAACGGCGCCGGCACACCGTGACAAACAAACGAGGCGCGGCCCCAACCGCTAATTTCGCGACGGCGCACGCCGGCGGCGCCCGTCCGCTCGCCCGCCCGCCCGCGCCCCTCACCCCTCCCTCGTCCCTGGCGCTCGTGTCCGTCCGTCCGTCTCAACCGAGCTCGTCGGCGGTCGTGGTGTCGACGATCGAGCCGTAGGCCCCGAGATCGTCGTGCGCAGACGAGGCGGCCGCCGCGGCCGCCGCGGCCGCGGCCGCCGCCCCGCCTGTGCCGGCGGCGGGGGCGGCCGACGCAGCGGCAGCAGCGGCGGCGCGCCTCCTCCTCCTCCACGCCCGCTCGGCCTGCGATGCATGGCCTTGCTCGGCGCCGTCGGCCGGGGCGGGAGCGCGGGAGGATTGCTGGGAAGCGGAGGGACCCCGCCGCGCGGGTGGAGGCGGGGGCGCGGGCCGCCTCGCGGCGACGGTCTCTGCACCAGAGCCGGCCTCGCCGCGTCGCCCGGCCGCCCGCCTCTGCGGCGCCGGCGCGAGCGCGGCTGCGGCCGCCCGCGCGGCCGCCTGCGCGCGCTCAGAGTGGGCGGCCGGGTTGTCGTCCTCGTCATCGTCGTCGGGGTGGTGGTGCCCGTTGCCCTTGGCCGGCGCGCCAGACACCAAACCGCCATCGTCCTCCTCCTCGTCCTCCTCGCTGCTGCTGCATATGGCGGCGTCGCGCCGTCCGCCGCCGCCGAAGACGCCGCCCCCAGCTGCCGCAGCGGCCGCCGCCGCCGCCGCCGCTGCCGCCGCCGCCAAATGCCGCGGCTCGCTCTGGCGCGCGGGGCCGAACGCGCCCGCAGCGAGCAGGTGCTGGTGGGCCTCGGAGAACGCAAACGCCGACGGCGCCCAGACGTCCTGGTCGAGCAACGGCAGCTCTTGGTCCGAGGGGCCGGCGCCGCGGAGGCCGCCGCCGCCGCCGCAGCCGGGCGCCGGCGACGCCGGCCGGGCGTGCTGCGGCGGCGGCAGCGGCCGCGGCGTGGCGGACGAGGGGCGGCCGCCGAGGCCGGGCAACTCTGCGTCGCCGAGGGCGTCGTCGTCGTCGTCGTCGTCGTCGTCGTCGCTGAAAAAGGCGGCGCCGTGCAGCAGGGACGAGAGGCCGTCGACGCCGTCGGCAGAGGCCGCCGTTGCCGCCGCAGTCCTCGCCGCAGCCGCCGCCGCCGCCGCTGCCCCCGCCGCCGCCGGTCGAACGCCGCCGTCGCTGGCGCCGGCGCCGGCCTCCGCAGCGGGCGACCGAGGGGCCACCGCAAAGGCCGACCACAGCGAGGGGACCAAGCAGGGGGAGGACGGGCGGTCCGACGCCAGGGCCGGCGGCGCGGGAGGGCCCCGCGCATCGTCCTCTTCTCGCGCCCCCCCACCCGCTTGCGCCCTGCCCGTCCAAGGGCCGGCGGCCGGCGCGAGCGGCGCGGGAGGGGCCGTCGGCAGCGGGCGCAGCCGCAGCCGGACCTGCCCGCCTTGCTCCGAATCGTCGTCGTCATCGTCCTCGCCATCGACCCACTCGGTCGCGCACGGCTCACCGAGCACGGACACGAGGGCGTCCGCGGGAGGGCGCAGCGCCTTTTGGGGAGCGAGCATCGTCGGCCCCCCCCCCCCGGCCTCCGCCGCCGCCGCCGCCGCCGCCGCCGCCGCCGCCGCCGCCGCCGCCGCCGCCGCTGCCATCTGCGCTTCGCTCGACGTCGCCGTTGCGGCAGCGTCCGGAGGCCCCCTTTCCCCGGCCGCAGCCAGAGTAGCCGCGGGCAGGCGCGCCAAGGAGCTGGCGGCCAGGGCGGCCGCGACCGCCGCGTACTCGCGCGCGACGGGCGCCGCGCTGAGCGCCTCCCTGCCGCCGCCGCCGCCGCCGCCGCCACCAACGCCGCCGCCGCCGGAATCGCCGATGCCGCCCTCGCCGCCGCCGCTGCCGCTGCCGCCGCCAACGCCGCCCCTGCCGCCGCCCCTGCCGCCCCCGGCTGCCGCCGCCGACGACGGCAGCCGCCGCAGCAGCAGCCGCTCCCCACGCGCCGCCCGCCGCACGCAACCCGTCACCGCCAGGTGCACGGCGCCGACGGAACGGTCGACCGCCGCGTTCTCTACGCGGGGCACGCCGCCGACCGCCGCGCGCCTCAGCAGGTGCCGCTGGATGGCGCGGACCGCCGGCATGGCGCCGACGTACCTGTTGCGCCGAGCGTCGAGGGCCATGTACTTGGCGCGCACGGCCATGCGCTCGGCGTGGCGGCTCTCGTGGCGGATGTAGACGACGAAGGGCACGGCGACGGCGGCGGGGGACGGGGCGGCGGCGGCGGCGGCGCGACCGCTGTTCGTGCCTCCCGTCGCCGACGCCGACGACGCCGACGCCGCCGCCGACATCGCCTCGACAAGCGCCATCAGCCGCAGGCACAGGCCCACGGTCAGGTGCGCGCCCTCGACGATCAGCGAGCGCCGCTCGGCCACGGCCGACGCGACCAGCGCGGCGACGTGCGGCGCCAGCAGCGCGCACTGAGCGCGGTAGGCGGCGACGGCGCACTTGGCCGCTGATCCTGCGGCCGCTGCGGCTGCTGCTGCGGCCGCTGCTGCTCCAGCTGCCGCTGCTAGGGCAGCCGCAGACGTTGCTGACGAGGACGCCTCTCCGCCGCCACCACCCGCAGTCGCCGCGGGACGCGCGGCAGCAGAGAAAGCGGCGGCGGCGTCGGCACCGGCGGGTGGCGGGACCACCGCCGCCATCGCCGACGCGGCCGTGTAGGTCGACGCCCACAGCAAGGGGGCCGCCTCGCGCGGGCAAAAGGACCGCAGCGCGTTTCGCAGCGCGTCGGTCGACACCACCGAGCCGACGCCCAGCCTCCCCGCCAGAAGCGACGCCAGCGTGCTCTTGCCGCTGCCGCTGGTTCCCGCCAGCAGCACGATGACGCAGCGCCCCGGGTGCTCGCGCAGGGAGCACGCGGACCGGAGCTCGTCACCGCGCGGTGGGATGCGGTACGCGCGGGCGGCGGCGCATGACGACAGCAGCGCGGCAAAGGCCGGGCGGGGCAGGAGCGCGGCGACGGGGGCGGGGGCGGGGCCGGCCGGGGGTGCGCGGGCGCGGGGCTGTTGCGGGGGGGGGGGGGGGCCCTGGCCCGGGCGGCGTGCGTCCCCATCCTGGGGGGGGCGCCTTGCCGCGGCCGTCGTTCGTCCTCATCCTGGGGCTGCTGCTTGCGGCGCGCCGGCGCCCCGGACATGCCCGGGATCGGGACGGCGAGCGCGGCCAGGGCGCCGGGCGGGAGCGCGCCGCCGCTATCGCCGCTTCCGCCGCCGCCGCCGCCGCCGCCCTGGTCGTCCAGCGCGGCCTCGACGGCGGCAAAGGCGGCCTCGGTGATCTTGAGGGCCAGGCGCGGCTTGCAGCCGAGCAGCTGCAGCAGGGCGCGCACGTCGTCGCGCGTGTAGCGGGCGCCGCGCGGCAGGCGGGGGCGGGGGCCCCCGGGCAGATCGGACGGGCAGCTGCCGAGCGGCGGCGCGTCGGCGTCGGCGTCGGCGGGCTCCGTCGGCGGCGGCGGTGTCGGCCGCCCGATCGCGGCGGCAGGGGCCGCGGCAATCGCTCGGGCGGTAGGCGGACCGCGCCCGTCCTCTCGATCGTCCTCCGGGCGGTCCTGGATGATCAGGACCGCCACCTGCGGGCGCGCCATTGAGGACGGGGGCTCGTTCGGTCAAGCGCGGAGCTGTCGCCCCCTGGCGCGTGGCCGCGGCCCGCGCGTCCGACGCATCCTAGCGGTTGTATTGGGTTGTTGCGGGCAGATTGGTAGTACGTGTCTTTCTGGGCGGGTCGACCAGGCTCTTCGTTTCTTGCTCCTCCCTCCCTCCCCTCTCCCCTCCCTCCTCTCCCCTCCTCGCTGTGCAAGACCGACCCTCCCTCCCTGTCGTCGCCTTCGATCAAGCAAACGAAAGCGGTCCGCGCACTCCTTTCCATCACTTTCAAGCACCGGAAGTCTCCCCGCTTCCTCTCTCCTCCTCGCCCCCCCGCTCCCGGGCCCCTCTTCCCCCCCCCCTTCCATTGCCGCGTCCTTCTCATCAAGGCCGCCCAGGCAGTCGAACTCGAATTCGACGCGCGGCCTCCCAAAACCCACACCCCCCGCCTGCCGATAGGTCGACAGGATGGCTGACGGCAACGTCTTTGCGATGCTGGGCGAGGACGACGGCGGCGACGTCGCGGCCATTGCGGCAAAGCTGCCGGCCAAGTGTGAGTCGTCCGGGAAGAGAGGAGGGGTCCGCTGATCCGCTCGCCGCGCGCGCGCCCAGGGCCGGCGCCCATCGCCGCGCGGCGCCCGAGGCGCGCGCGCGCGATCGCCGCGATCGGGCCTCCCCCAGATCGTCGCTCGCATCTCCGCCGTGTCTGGGCGACGCGCGCGGACTGCAGCCAGCAGCAGCGGACGCACCGGCCCCCCCCGGCCGCCACTGCTCTCCCTTTTTTTCGTTCCCCCCCCCGCGACTCGCCGGCGTGCGCGCGGCGAGTGAGAGATCCGGATCCGACCGCGCGCGATCGCGACCGACCACGGCCAGTGGGTCGCGCGACCCCACGGGACGCCGGCTCCTCCTCTCTCGCGCGCGCGCGGAGGTCGCTTTCCGCTGTGGCGTGCCGCGCCCACGTCGTCTTTTTTTCTCGCTCGCCGGTCGCTCGCTCGCCGGTCGGGCCGCCGCCGCCGCCGAAAGCCGCCACCTCGTGCCTCCCCCTGCCTGGTTGCTCGTGCGTTTTGCCTCCAATCGATCGTCCCACCAAGAACAACAACAATACCAACAACTGACTAATCATCATCACACCGCCAACAAAATCAAAAACACGCAACAGCCCCCTCCGCCGCCGCCGCCGGCGCGGAGCCCGCCAAGCGCGTGGCGCCCTCGGCTTCGGCGGCCGCGCCCGGCGCCGGCCGCGGCGGCCCCGGCGGCCGCGGCGCCGGCCGCGGCACCGGCGCGGGCAACGGCGCCGTCACCGCCGTCGCCGCCGCCGTCGGCGCCGACGACGACCGCTCGGGCGCGCCCGCCGGGCGCGGCGGCGGCCGCGGCGGCCGCGGCGGCGGCCGCGGCGAGGGCCGCGGCGAGGGCCGCGGCGGCGGCGGCGGGCGCGGCGAGGGCCGCCGCGGCCGCGAGTACGAGCGCCACGACGGCACCGGCCGCGGCCACGAGGGCGCCAAGCGCGGCGGCGCCGGCCGCGGCAACTGGGGCGTCGCCGGCGGCGCCGACGAGACGCAGGGCGCCTCGGCCGCCGCTGCCGAGGGCGCCGCCGACGCGGCCGCCGACGCCGCCGCCGACGCCGACGCCGCCGGCGCGGCCGACGCCGCCAGCCCCGCCGACGCCGGCGCCGACGCCGGCGCCGCGGGCGAGACCCCGGCCCCCCCCCTTCCCGAGCCCAAGGAGGTGTCCCTCGCCGAGTACGAGGCGCAGCTCGCCGAGAAAAAGGCGGCGCTCAACTCCAAGCGCTCGCCCGCGGCCGAAAAGGCGGCCGAGCAGCTCGCCAAGGACGCCGCCGCGCTAAAGACGATGCCGCCGCGCGCCGAGGTGCAGGCGGAGGACCTGGGTTTGGGCGTGAGCGACCGCAAGGAAAAGAAGGGGCCGCGCGCCAAGGAGCGCAAGGTCGCCGCGACGTTGGAGACGGGGTTCAAGGTGGCCGAGGCGGCGCCGCCCCCGCCGCCGCCGCTCGCGGGCGGCGGGCGCGGCGGCCGCGGCCGCGGCTTTGGCGGCCGCAGCGGCGACGACGGCCCGGGCGGCGGGCGCGGCTTTGGGCGCGGCGGGCGCGGCTTCGGGCGCGGCGACCGTGAGGGCGGCTTCGGGCGCGGCGACCGCGACCGCGAGGGCGGCGGCGGCGGGCGCGGCGACCGCGAGGGCGGCGGCTTTGGGCGCGGCGACCGCGACCGCGAGGGCGGCGGCGGCAGGGGCTTTGGCCGCGGCGGCGGCGGCGACCGCGAGGGCGGGCGCGAGGGCGGGCGCGGGCGCGGGCCGCCGCGCCCCCCAGCGCCGTTCGGCGCGCCGCGCCCTTCGAGCGCGGCGGTCGACGTCAACGACAAGTCGGCGTTCCCGTCGCTCGGCTGAAGAGGACGACGAGACGAGAGCAGAGCGGGGGGAGGCGGAGCGCGGGGGGCGCGCGCTCGCAGCGGCTGCAGCGGCGCGCCCCCCCAGCCGCCCCGCCGCGTCTCTCCTCCCCTCCTCCTCCTCCTTTCCGAACGCACGGCGCGAGGCGACCGCGCCCGATCACGGGCCACGAAGCAACTGCACGGCGGCCGGAGGACAACAAACGCCAGCGCAGCCGCAGGCGCAGCCGCCGCCGCAGCCGCCGCCCTCCCCCCGCTCCTCGTCTCTCGTCAGCCGCCGCGACCAACGCGCGAAGCGCGGCGAGGGAGGGCGGGCGGCGGCGGCGGCGCGAAAACAACCAACACACCCCCTCCACGCGCTTTCCTCTCGGCGGACGCGGACCTCCCTCGCTCGCTCGCGCGCCGTCCGTGAGCATCCGTACCGCACCTCCCCCGCGCCATCTTTTCCCCCGCGACCCGAGGGGTTTCCTTCCCCTCTCTCTTTTTGGGCGGCGGCGGCAGCCGCCAGCTCCCCCGCTGCTCAGTCGCCGCCGCCCCGCTCGGCCGAGACGGATGGGGGGGCGGGGGGCGGGGGGCGGGGGGGGGACAAAGACGCGAGAGGTCCCTCCTCTCTTCCCCCCGATTCGCTCCTAGAGCACTAGGTACAAGAAACGCACGCGCGCGCGCGCTGCATCACACGCACTGCACGCACCCATACTACCCACACACCACGCACCCCGTCCCCTCCCTCCCCCCCCCCCGCTCCAGCCCCCTCCCCCTGTTGCCCGATCGTTTCCCGAGCGCCCCGCGGGCCTCCCCCCACCCACCCCCCCTGTCCTTTTTTTGACCCCGTCCGGTCCCCTCTTCCACGCACACGCACACACACGCACGCACACGCACTGCACCCATTAGCACACACGCACACGCCGCCGGGTTGACGGAGACAAATGCGCGGCCCGCGCGCCCGTTTCTCCATTGGATATATTTTTCTTCGTCGGGGGGAGGGGAGGCATTTTCTTACTGCGGCGCTGGCCCCTCGGCGCCGCAGAAAGCCCCCCCCCCCCCCCCCCCCCCCCCCCCCCCCCCCCCCCCCCCCCCCACCTCCCTCCACCCCCCCCCCCCCCCCCCCACCCCCACCCCCCCCCCCCCCCCCCCCCCCCCCCCCCCCCCCCCCCCC
>Ga0105053_10004406_pt1 | contig 20791 bp, 16 predicted proteins | sample BON01_FD_78093 | JGI IMG/M metagenome (GOLD analysis project Ga0105053, IMG submission 78093) | Freshwater microbial communities from Lake Bonney liftoff mats and glacier meltwater in Antarctica - BON-01 | ecosystem: Environmental > Aquatic > Freshwater > Ice > Glacier meltwater | place: Lake...
ATTTCCATTCGACTGCCGAACTGAAACAACGCATGCTGGACTTCATCGCCTATTTCAACAACACGTTCGCCAAACCATTCCACTGGACTTTCACCGGCCGCCCCCTCTCAACCAAACGCGATTCCCGCCCAAAAACATGGAAGGAAAAATGGGTTGCAAAACAACAGTTCAGGATACCTTCGCCCGCCATGGCACACTAATTCAGGCGTGCGTGTCTAGTGCCTGTGATCATGCATGTGGTCGTGATCATGCATGTGGTCGTGCATATGATCCTGGTCGTGATCTCGTCGAGGCGGCGTGGGGGCCGAGGGTGTTTCAGACGGGGCGGCAAACGACGATTCAGCAGCTCGGTAGACGTCTCGCAGGGGCACGCTGCATTCACGAGCCACTCGGGCACAGTCTTCAAACTCCGGCGAGAACGTTGGCTGCATGCCAGTCCGCCAGGCACGCTTGCCGCGGACCTTGCCCCACGGCGTTGAGATTTCCACAAGATCCCGATGCTGCACGCTCCGCTGGATCTGCATGCGGCGGATACCAAGCGTTCCGGTTTCGGTGAACATGATGTCTTCACATCGAGCCACTTTTTCTGGCCGACAGAGAACGCTGAGCACAACTCCCGGTCGATCCTTCTTCATCTGCACCGGTGTCACGAAGACATCCAGAGCGCCGACGGAGCTGAGTCGTTCACGAACGTGACCGATGGTTTCACCCGACACATCATCCAGATTGGTCTCCAGCATCACCACATGTTCTGTGTTCTCGGGAACATTCGCTGTCCCGATAAAGATCCGCAGAACGTTGGCGCGTTCTGCAAACGTCATCGTCCCGCAGCCGCAGCCAATGGCTTCAATGGTCATCGCGGGCATCGGACCAAAGCTGTCGGCCAGAGTCTTTGCGATCGCGGCTCCGGTCGGTGTGGTCAGTTCGGCTTCGACCGGAACATCGGCTAGCGGAATTCCCTTCAAGATTTCTGCGGTACCGGGAGCCGGGACCGGGCAGATTCCATGATCGATTTTGACAAAACCGCGGCCCGGCGGAACCGCGTTGCAGATGACTCGCTCAATCCCAAGCAAGTCAAACGCCACCGCCACGCCAACGATATCGACGATGGAGTCAATGGCACCGACTTCGTGAAAATGAATCTGCTCCACCGTTGAACCGTGGACTTGAGCTTCGGCTTCGGCCACGGCGAGAAACATCTGCAGAGCCAGTTGTCGCTGGCGGGGCGTAAGAGCAGACGCTTGTTCGACGATTTTGCGAATGTCCGTGTAATGCCGATGAGCGTGCTGCTCGGGATGATCGACCATCACCTGCAGCGATCGAAATCCGCCCTTGATTACCGTTTCAACTCGGACCACAACGTCCGGCAGATTCAGCGATGCAATTGCAGTTCGCACTTTGGCCACGTCCGCGCCGGCATCGATCAGAGCTGCCAGAGTCATGTCGCCGCTGAGACCTGTTGCACATTCGATCCACGCAATTCGCATCAATCTATTCCAGTCCACTCGTAAAAAACTTTGTCAGTTGCAGGATCGTAGAACAGATCTTCCTGTTCCGAACCGAAGGTTTCACTGAACTCACGACGGAAGTGTCGCTGCCGCCCAATTTCAGGCATCTTAATCATGCCCCGCGCAGCGATACGATAAACATGATTGCGGTCCCTACAGCAGCTTTGTAATCGGCTTTCCGTCATGAGCCACTTTGAACGGCCGGCCGGTTGGAGAATGGACGATCTCTTCCAGCGGCAGCCCCAAAGCTGATGCAATTGTGGCATTGAATGCAGCAGGAGCAACGCCGTCCTGATCCACCGCATGTCCGGCGGCATCGGATGTTCCGTAAAACTGTCCGCCCTTGATTCCCCCGCCGGCGAGCATCGAAGAAAAGACCGCCGGATGATGGTCGCGGCCGGCGTTGTAATTGATCACTGGCGACCGACCGAATTCGGTTGTCAGTACCACCAAAGTCTCGTCCAGAAGGCCACGATCTGACAAATCCTTCAGCAGGTTACCAACGGCCTTGTCCAGAATGGCCGTGCGTGCTGGCAATGTGCCACCGTTATAAATATTCGCGTGCATATCCCAGCCGCCACAGGTGACTTCCACGCAGCGGACGTTGCTTTCGACCAGACGACGTGCCAGCAAACATCCCTGACCGAAAGCATCGCGACCGTAACGATCACGGTCTTCCGGTTTCTCTTCGTTCAGATCAAACGCCTTGAGTTCGCCGCTGGAGAGCAGCGTCGTGGCTTCGGTATAAAAATCGTTGTAAGCCTGCACCTGTCTCTGCTTGAAGCGATCGCGGAACTTCTTGTCGAACGCATCGATCAAACCGACCCGTTTGCCGATTGAGTTCTGCGTCAGATATGCGGGAGTCGTTGTATTCTCCAGACCGCGATTAGGATCACCGATTGGCAGCGGACTGAACGTCGGATCGAAAAAACCGGCCCCCGGATGGCGAGCCGGAGCGCTGACAAGAACGGTGTCCGGCAGTGATTTGCTCTGGCGTCCTTTGAAATGCTGAAGCCAAGGTCCAAGCGATGGATGTCGCTCGGTCGCAATTTCTTCGTAGCTCGTTCGCATCAGGTACTCACCGTCTTCGTGGTCACCGGTGAGAGTATACATGGAACGAATGGCGGCGATTTTATCGAACTGCTGAGCCAGCATGGGCAGGAACTGACTGATCTGCAGTCCGGCGACATTGGTGGCAATCCCTTGTGTCTGCCCTTGGTTTTCGTGGCCAGGCTTCAGGTCAAAAGTGTCCAGGTGAGTCATGCCACCATTCATAAACAGGTAGATCAACCGTTTGGCCTTTCCCCCAGGCCCAACAGCCGCCTGAGCCCCGCAAACGGCGCTGTCCAGCGTCGGCAGCAGGCTGACACCGAGAGCTGATTTGGCAGCGTACTCGACAAATCGTCGTCGATTCAATCCATCAAGTTTCGAAAGCAGATCTCTCATAGGAATGCTCACTGTCTTTGCAGCTAAGGTGTGTTTGAATCAGCCGACTTCAATAAGCCACAGGCTCACGATGCAGCTTTGGTCGCCATTCGCGGTTTGAACCAGTCGTCTCATGTCTGCGAGATAAGCCGCTATCGGTCTGTTGATTTAATCGTTTAACGGCAAGCCGAAGGCGTCCGCTGGCCGATTTCTCCTCCGCCTGCGGCTCGCCGTTAAACGAAAACGCTCAATGTGTGACTAACTCAACAACCCGCTGGCGGACGCTACTGAATAAACAAAAACTCGCGGGTATTCACCAGCGACCAGATGACGTTGCCATAACCGGGGGCACCCTGTTCGCTAACTTCCTTGATGGCCAGGGCCAGTTCTTCTGCATCAGGCTCGCGATTCAGAATTGTCAAAAAGATGGCTCGTACGCCGTCGGTCACGGACTTCTTCTTCATCACGTTGTTGTAGATTGTTGAATTGCTCTCCAGCAGCATGTGAGAAATCGGACCGTTGAACATAAACAGAACCTGCGGTACCGATCCCATTGTGGATGAAGCCGAAATCAGTTCGCGGTCTGACTGCCCAAACATACGCAGGAAGTGGCTTGCCGGAACCGGCGAAGGCAGCTCTGAAGCGCGTGCAAGCAGAACACCTTTGTAGAGATGCGGCTGCTGATACTTGCCTCGGCTTCCGTCAATCTGGTTTCCCATCACTTCAGCGGCCATCAGATCGGGAGCTTTCACAGATGTCAGATCCACACCAATCACATCCGTGTGCACTTTCGCCGATAGTTCGCGATAGTCATCAGGCACTGCCAGTGTCAGGAAGGAATCCCAAACCTGTTCGGCCGTCATCCGTCGCAACACTGGTCCCTGGAAATGATAGGTGTCTCCCGGTGTGACTTCATCAAAGCTGGCCTGTCTCTGGTAGACCTCGGTGTTGTAGATGATTCGCAGGTACTCCTTCATGTCGAAGTCGAGCCGCTTCATTTCGGATTCCAGAAACGTCATCAGCTCGGGATTTTCGGCAACGGTCGAATCCATCATGTCGTCCACCGGTTCAATCTGACCGATCCCAAACGCCTGCTTCCACAAACGGTTGGCAATTGTCTGAGCAAACCGTGGATTATCCTTTGATGTCAGCCAGCGAGCGAATGCCTGACGCGGAGTTTCCCCTGGCCGAACATCAGCCGGCTTTCCGAAGAGCGCCTTAGGTTCGACGACATCGCCCGCCTTTGCATTGTCGTACTGATAGTCCTTTGGCAGCGTGATCTTTCGGTCGACCTGATCGTTGACCATCATCATGTTGATGCTGATCAGACGATCGAAGCGATAACTGTTATTTCGCCGATCCTCTTCTTCCTGTTCGATCATGGCGTACTCGCTCTGCAATCGATCGTCTGGATTGCTTTCCCAGTAACGCTTGTCGCCTCCGTTCGTGGACGTCAGCGTTCCAAAAGTAAACGCAGCCATCTGATAGAACTCTTTCTGAGTCCATCGGTCAAATGGATGGTCGTGACACTGGGCACAACCGATGCGGGTTCCGAGGAAGATGCGAACCGTGTTATTCATATTGTCCAACGGCATATTGGAATCCCGCTGGATGTAACCTGTGGCCGGAGTTTTCCAGATCAGGCCGTCCGCCGTCGTCATTTCGTGGACCATTTTGTCCCACGGCTTGCTTTCGGCCAGAGACTGTTTGATCCACTGGCGATAGTGCTCCCCGCGAACATTCGTGTTCAGGCTGTCAGTGTAGCGCAGGATGTCGGCCCAGAAGTTGAACTGGTGGCTGGCGTATCCATCACCGCTGAGCAGTTCGTCGATCAACAGGGACCGCTTGTTCGGATCTGTGGCCGTGAGAAATTTGCGAGTCTGATTGTATGTCGGAATCGTACCTGTGATATCCAGATAGGCGCGGCGCAGGAACTGTGCGTCCATTGTTTTTTCATTTGGCTGTACCGCGACCTTTGTGTAGTTCGCCTGAACCATCCGATCAATCTCTTTGGCCGAACGCAGCATCTGGATTCGCTTCTCCGGAGCCACGGCTTTGGACTTCACAACAAACGTTGCGGGCTCTTCTTCTTTCTCCTTGCCCTTGTCTTTCTTGTCAGCCTTCTTCGGTGGCGTGGTCATTTCTTTGAATTTGGCCAGATCGGCGGCGGCCTCTTTATTGAGCCCCAAAATTTTCAGCGCCTTGTTTCGTCCGGAGTACGCTTTTGCCAGTTTGGAATCGAGGCTGATCGCTTTGTCGAAATCTTGCTTCGCTTTCTCAAATTCCTTCTTCTCCAGAAATGCGTAACCGCGGAAGCAATGGGCTCCCGCGTGTTTTTCCTGCAGACGAATGGCTTCGTTAAAGCTATTCAGAGCCTGATCAAAATTGCTCTGTTCGAGCAACGCGAGCCCTTTCTGAAAGTGGGCGCGAGCCGACAACGGGTTCGTCTGCACGGCAAGGTCCAGATCCACCATGGCAGTCGGCAGATCACCGGCCATTCCAAACAGATAGGCTCGATCACACAGGGCATCGACGTTGGCAGGCTTGAGCGAAAGAGCCTGATCCAGATCCTTCCTGGCCGAGCCAGCGTCTCCCTTCAACGCATGGGCAACCGCGCGACGCTGAAAAGCCTCGGACAACTGCGGATTCAGTTCCACAGCCTTCATGGCATCTTTCAGAGACTGATCCGCATTGTTTTTGCCAGCATAGGCCAGGCCTCGAATGCTGTACGCTTCCGCCGATTTTTCGTCAGCATTGATTGCACGATTGGCGCTGTTGATCGCCTTGTCGTAATCCTGGCGAGCGATATAGGCAATCGCTCGATTGTTGTGCGCAATAACGTGATCGGTCTTTTCGAGCGTGGCGAAGTATGCGTTGTCGATCGCATCAAGATAGCTTCCCTTCTGATACAGGGAGTAGGAGCGGTGAGCATACGCGTCCGCTCGATTCTGCAATTTGTCTGGTTCGCGCCCGGTTATGGCGGTGACCAGATCAAACTCTTTCATCGCATTGTCATATTCGCCTTTGGCATTGAAGACCATCCCGCGAGCCACAATGGCGGCCGCAAACTTTGAGTCCATCGCAAGGGCCTTATCGCATTCCGCGAGGGCCAGGTCATATCTTTTTTCGTTAATGAGTTTTTTTGCCTGCTCGACGATACCTTCCAGCTGAATAACTTTCGGATCCTTCGGCGGCATATCCGCGACAGCAGGTGCCTGCCAGGCGAAACAGGGCGAACCTCCGAGACCAAGAAACAGGGCAGCAATAACGGCTGTGGTAGCGGACTTCAGTCCACAGACCAGCAGACGCGAATCGGGCAGCATCATTCTTTAACCCTCAGGCAAGGTCGTCGGCGTAAAGATGGGATCGGAGACAGGCGGAGTTGATTTAGAGGCACTGACAAAAGCAGCAGAGGAGACGCTCCCGTGCTTTTTCCTGAAGCACCTTCAGATCTGCCAGGAACCATCAGCTTTTTGTCAGGCGTTCCAACTCATTTTGGGTTGTCTGTTCCCAGACTGTAATTCTCGCCTTTGGGTTTAGCCAGAGCCTTATGAACAATTCGGAGGAAACCTGGCCAGTTACCCGACATCAGATCGCCCCGTTGTTTGCCGTGCAAACGGACCACACGTGGTTTCGAACACCGTTCTGTCGGTGCTGGCCAAGATGCGGGGGGCCGCCGACGGTGTTGATTGGCAACACACCGACGGGGCTTCCCTTAAGAATGATCCTGGTGCATCATCCTGATGCGGGCTTCCGTCCATTCCGACTCATCGCAACCAGACGCAGGCCGATTAATCCTCAATGGCGTGGATTTAAGGAATTTTCTTGTAGCGGAACTGGCCAAGAGTTTCGGTTTCGCCTTCAAAAACCGAGGTTCCGAAAGTCTTGGCGACTTCCGCTACGGCTTATGTTCACGCCAGTTCGATTAATCCTTTTGTCGAGTTCGCCGTGGTTTGTCTTTCGCCTTGTCCTTTGCACCTCTATCAATCGCACGGATCAGGTTAAGAATGTTGCCCGGCAGATTCTTCTGGGCCTCCGCCTTGTCGGGATTGGAAACATCCTGAAGCAGGCCGATCACGGTCGTCGGAACTGCGGGAGCCACCTCCTGATGCTGGGCCGGGGTGACTCGCCTGGTAATCTCTCCCAGAAGATCGGTGCCCTGTGGAAGCTGGAGCTCCGGCTCTGAAACCGTTCCCTTCACGTTCAACTGAAGAGGAACGGAGGCTAGCTGACTGACCATCGCCATCACAGGGTTGTCGGCCGAAACAATCTTCGGGACGGACACGGTCAGCTGAAGATCCAGACTCTCATCCAGCCGAATCATGCCGGAAGATGTGATCCGAAGATCCTGAGCAATCTTTGGCAGCAGAAACACCATTCCTTTGTGAGTCACTCCTTCATCGGTGATCACAAAGTCGACTCGCGAATCCTGCATCACTTCGACACGATCCGGAAGTTCGCGGCCGGTCAGCTGGCCCGTGACAGCAGCCAACTGACGAGTCCATGCTTCTTTTAGGCGCGCTTCCAGCGAATGAAACTCGGCACGGCCCCGAATTGGAAACGGCGACTTCTGATCGCCCTCAAGAGGAATCTCAACCTTATCAATCCACACCGAAGCAGATCCCGACAAACTCGTGGACTGGGACAACACCGGGGCAATCAGGGCCAGATTCTGAGTCGTGTGCGCGTCTGACAATGGCTCGTGATCAAAAATCTGCGCGGCATTTACAGTCAGCATGCGTCGGCCTTCCGTGTCAGGCCCAATTTTTCCGCTCAGGATCAGTTCGTCAATGTCCACGATCGGCGTCTTCCGCCACGGGACGGTGACCACCAGTGATCCGTTTTCAACAGCAAAGGCAAGGCGACTGCTGGAAGGCTTTGATTCACGCGCTGGCCATTTTCCGTCTTCGTCGATGTACACTTCAACATGCGGATCGATCAAATCGATCCGACCGACCTCAGCACCATCGGTCAGAAAGCCCAGCAATCCTTTGGATGTCTTCAGCTCACGGATGGTACACAGAAATCGGCCCTCTGAATCGGAGATCCGCACGTTTTTAAAGATCAGCGGTGCCAACCAGCCGCCGGACGCTTCGCCCGATGTCGCGGTCCATTTTTTTTGCTGAATGGCAGACCCAAGAACCTGGTCACGCAGTGCAGTTTGCATCAACAGGGTTGGCAGTACCGTTGTACCAGTCAGCAGCATTCCGAACAGCGCGGAAGACGCTACAACCGCGCGCCGCCATCGAGACTTTCCGGGCACAGGTTTCTTATGAACTGCGGTCAATGCGCCTTCGACTTCCGTTGTCATCTGGATCTCCTCAGACTCTTCCATCGTTTCGATCGAATCGACCGCTCGAAACATGGTCCGGTGCAGCGGTTGCATGGGAATGCAGCTGCACCGCTATCACCACGCGGCCCGTTCGTCGGGCCCGTATTGTACGCCGCCGGATGCGAGAGTCACGAGGTCAAAATTCAGATAACGGATTTCGCACCCTACTCCGGTCCATTCTAACCGTGCAGAGTGCCCTTGGAGCTGGGAACCCCCTGCTGGCGAGGGTCCACGCTGACAGCCATCCGCAGGGCTCGAGCAGTCGACTTAAACACCGCCTCAGAAATGTGGTGGCTGTTTGTTCCATGGTGAAGCAGCAGGTGCAGATTCATCAGCGCATTGCTGGAAACAGCCGTCCAGAATTCCTGCACCAGCTGAGTATCAAACTGCCCGATCTTTTCCGTTGGGTATTCGACTCGGTAAACAAACGCCATTCGACCGCTCAAATCCACGGCCGACGTCACCAGAGTTTCCTCCATGGGCAGCGTCATGTGCCCATAACGAGTAATTCCCTTTTTTTCGCCAAGTGCCTGATTCAGGCAGCGACCGAGGCAAATGCCGACGTCTTCCACGGTGTGATGATGATCGACGTGCAGGTCTCCGGTGGCCTTCACCTTAAGGTCAAATAAACCATGCCGTGCAAATAGCGTCAGCATGTGATCAAAGAAACCAACGCCCGTTGAGATCTCATTCTGACCACTGCCATCCAGTTCCAGAGACAGCTCAATCTGTGTTTCCGCGGTGTTACGTATGATGGATGCTTTGCGAGACATTGAGCGTAACCAGTTTCGGATTTGATAAGGGAGCGATTGACGGTTGCTGGTGAAATTTCTTTTAACCGTGAGCCGCATGGTGAGTGCCATTGCAACCACGCCCCCGAGTTCATCTCGGGGGTTCATAACGACTTTGCACGACTGCTCTGTCAAGGCCTGATATTGGGGTGCGATGGGCATTCTTGCCCGTCGAAACGAAGTCGGACAAGAATGTCCAACCTACATTTTACGGTTTGACTTTGTACTGAACACGATGAAAACACGGCTTCACGAAATCTTGCGCTACGTTCAGAGGGAATCGCAGGGAAGTGGGGCAACCTGGCGACTCAGACATGAGTTGGCATCGAAAAGCTCGGCACAGTCCCTACAACCGGTTCGAACTCGGCGGTCGTTGTCAGGTGACTGCCTTAACGACATCGTCCATGACCTCCAGCACGCGGTCGATTTCGGCATCGGTGCCGATCGTGATCCGCAGTCCGTCAAGCGTTTCGCCATTGGGCAGAGCATCCAGGAACCGCATGTAACGGACGAGAATTTTTCGATCCTTCAGTTGTTCATAAAGTTCGCGATGCTTTCCGGTCGCATGGCTGGTCCACAGAAAATTGGCTTCACTGGGATGAACGTGAAAACCAAACGCTGGCAAGCCGGAGGCCAGCCTTTCGCGAGTCGCCAGGATCTTTGCCCGGTTCTGCAGCATCCAGTCCTGATCTTCCAAAGCCGCTGTGGCCGCGGCGATCGCAACAGCGTCGCAGTTGTAACTGTCCTTCACCTTCAGCATTCCGCTGATCAGATCCGGGTGAGCCACCGCAAAGCCAAAGCGAATGCCGGCCAGGCTGTAAGACTTGCTCAATGTGCGAGTCACTATCATGCGGCCATCGAACAAATCATTTCGCAGAAGCTCGCCGCGATGTGGTTTCTGACAGAAATCTCCATAGGCTTCGTCGAGCACCAATACGCCGCGATCCGGAAGCAACTTGCTGAGCTGAGCGGCGGTCCAAAGTGTGCCTGTCGGTGAATTGGGATTGGGCACGTAAAAAATGCGAATCTTCTTTCGCAGCTCAGCGGCTTCATTCGCATCCCACTGCCACTGCGAATTCAGACGCAGTCGAACAACATGACTTCCCTGGATCTGCGCCAGCGATTCGTAGAGCACATAGCTGGGATACGGGTAAGCGACGGACTGATCTGCATCACAGAACGAGCGAGTGATAATCGTCAGGTTTTCATCGCTGCCGTTGGCCGGAAGAATCCAGTCGGGATCCACATTGAACAGTTTCGCGGCAACCTTCCGAAACCCGGTCGCACTGGGATCCGGATAAACATTCAGGCGACCTTCTGCGGCGCGACGAATGGCATCCACAACTCGCGGCGAAGGCGGATAGGGATTCTCATTGGTATTGAGCTTAACCCAGCCTCCATCCTGAGGCTGTTCACCGGGAATGTAGCCAGCCATTCGTTCGATGGCCGGACGAAAAACAGAAGTCATGAAAGCTGTCAGTCGTAAAAAGCAAAATTCCAACCCGACGCGTCAGCGAGGGATCTACAGCGAATAACGGCGGCAATGCCATCCCTCGCTGACGCGTCGGGTTTTTAAATTAACAGCCCCCGAGCGAGACTCGGGGGTTTCAAATTATACTTCATACACACGGCCGAATTACGGCAGTTCGATCGTCTTCAGATTCTGAGGACCACCCTCTGCCTGAAGCAGTACCAGAGCCGACGAATCGTTCAGTTTGTCCAGCTGAACAACGCCGGCCATCGATTCGACGGTCTCGACCTGCTGACCAGTTCTTCCTCCACCGCTGACGGGTTCTGAAAGGCCCTTGCTTTCCTTCAGACCGGCGGTCATGATTTTCATCACACCACGAGCACTGTTGCTGAGCAGCAGATAATCGGCACCATCGTTTTTATAGGCAATCATGTCCAGCGGGCGATTGCGATTGCCAAGTTCGGCAACAGCGTTCGCTTTGACCTTTTCACCGGACGCCGACTATATTGTCAGGCAACGAAAACAGAGCGCTCATCAACACAATATCGCGAGCAAAAACGTGCGGCGCAGTGCCGATGTCGACGCTCGTTGAACGGACCGCCGGACGATGAACTGTCAGGCCCCCTTTTGAAGCGGCATTATCCCATCAGACCGGCGGAAGGAAAACCATCGAGCCCGAAAATGGCCGATTTGACGCCAACAGAGAGAGATTCAGACCCCGTGCGCTCGTTTGCAGGCCTTCGCAATGAATGCAGCGGAACCGCTCCGGGACTGGTGTCTGATCGTGTGCCCGCCGGCCCGCCGATCCCCGGCCCTTGAAGCAATCGCTTGAGTACGACACAGTTCGCAGCCGGCCCACGCTCTAACAATTTCTGCGGCTCAGAAGATCGTCGAGAAAACAGGGCTTGAGGAAGATCCTGATTCTGAAATGGTCTCCGGTTCGGTAGACTGGTCGTTTTTCATGTCAGCGGAGCAGGGGTATTTAATGCCGAGTGGAGACGAAATTGAACACGAGAGTGCCCAGCCTTCCGACGGGCCGACGTCTCCATTTAACTCACAGCGCACGTTTGAACTTGCCTGGCTGGAATTGCGAATGTGCTGGCAGTCCATCGAACGCACACGGCTCGACGAAAAAAAGAAGCAGGCGATGGCCACTCTTGTTCAGCATTACAACGCTGCGAAAACAGCCGATCGTCCGCGCCATGAGTTTGACCAGGTGCTTCTTCGCCTAAAAGAAGAACACGCCCTCCGTCTGCGAGAACTTTCTCGGGACGAACGTCGCAGTCGCAAGTTTCAGAACGCTGTCATTCAGATTGTCCGGGACAATAACGCAGCGCGCCTGCAGTATTGCCGTGACAGAACTGAAGAGACGCCACCGATCATCGCAGAATGGCAAGCCTTGGTCGCGTCGTTGTTTGGCCCGATGGTCGCGGAAACGTCTGAATAGCGTTTCAGCAGGACAGTCACATCGATTGATCTATGATTCGTAAAGCCTGGTTGTCACAGAATGCCTGGTTGTTAAAGATCGACTCTTTTATTGTTGCACAGTCGCTGATTGCTCATCTCAGCCGATTATTGATCGGGCTTCCTAAACTCAGAGAAAGCACTGACCACTCGCATGCACCATTTACGACGCGAATACGACGCACCGCCGATCGAAGAAAGCAGTCTGTCAGACAACCCGTTCCTGCAGTTTGAGGAATGGTACCAGACCGCTGTGAAGGAAGATCTGCTGGAACCGAATGCGATGGTGGTGGCGACCGTCGATGAACGCGGCCAGCCGACGCAACGGTCTGTTCTGCTGAAGTACTACGACGCGACCGGCTTCGTGTTCTTCACCAATCTCGAAAGCCGCAAGGCCCGACACATCTCGCAGAATTCTCGCGTGTCGCTGCTCTTCCAGTGGTTGCCACTTCAGCGCCAGCTGGCGATCGAAGGCCAGGCGGTTCGTGTTTCGACGCTCGAATCCATGAAGTACTTTGCATCGCGTCCTCGCGGCAGTCAGCTGGGAGCCTGGGTGTCTCGCCAGAGTACGGTCATCACGTCTCGCAGCCTGCTGGAAACAAAACTGGCGGAGCTGAAACAAAAATTTTCCGACGGTGAAGTCCCGTGGCCATCCTTCTGGGGCGGCATCAGAATCATTCCGGATCGACTGGAATTCTGGCAGGGTCAGCCGAACCGCCTGCACGATCGCTTCGAGTACTTGCTTCAGCCGGACAACACGTGGCTGCGCCAGCGACTGTCGCCGTAAAAAAAATCCGCTGCCTGGTTCGTAGCCGTTCGGCCTTTTCAAAGAGTCAGCGGCGGCTTACAACGACAACGATTTCTTCTCCTGACCCACCCAATGAACTCCCGGAGATCTGAAACATGCAACGTCGCCGCTTTCTGCAACATACAGCCGCGGCGATCACCGCAGCCGCATGGCCGGTTTCGTCCATCTTTGCGACGACTGCCCGCGTAGCTCGCTATCGCCTGGCCCTGGGACAGTGGGCGTACAATCGGCCTGGCTCAGGTTACTATCTTACACCCATGAGACCCGTGTCTCCGTCGGCGTCGTGCGACGTTGTGACACCTGACTGTTCCTCACCGTAAGTTCTCTGTCCCACTTCTGGATTATCTTTCCCGAGAGGTTTGTGCCCATGTCATCATCTCGCAATACCACGCGTCGCAGCTTTCTTCAGGGAGTTGCTGCTGCGGGCTCAGCTGCCATTTTCTGCCCGTCCATGAATCGTGCGATGGGCTACCAGTCACCGAATGAACGGCCGGTCTTCGCAACCATCGGACTGCGAAACCAGGGCTGGGCGATTACCAGCAAGTCGTTCGGGTATGCTGATTTTGCTGCCCTCGCCGACGTCGATGCCAACGTGCTGGGCGTCAATGTCGAAAAGACAGAAAAGGCCCAGAAGAAAAAACCGGATGCCTTCAAGGATTATCGAGCGATCCTTGACCGCAAGGACATCGACGCCGTCATGATCGCCACGCCCGATCACTGGCACACAAAAATCGCTGTCGAAGCCATGTATGCCGGTAAAGATGTGTACTGCGAAAAGCCGCTCACGCTGACAATTGCTGAGGGCAAACTGATCGAAAAGGTTGTCAAAGAAACGGGCCGCGTCTTTCAGGTTGGCACTATGCAGCGAACGGAATCTGATCAACGATTCCTGCAGGCTGTCGCGATGATCAGGGACGGACGCATCGGCACCGTTCAAAAAGTGACCTGCGGCATCAACGGAATGGAAGCGTCACCCGTGATCCCGGTTGCCGCCGTGCCACAGGAGCTCGACTGGGAATTCTGGCTTGGTCCGGCTCCGAAAGTTGATTACCGGGCTCTCTCCGAACTGCGGGAAGGCTACGGCGGCGGAGTGCCTCTGTTCAGCAACGGCCATTATTCCTTCCGCAACTGGCATGAATACTCGGGTGGCAAACTCACAGACTGGGGCGCTCACCATGTCGACATCGCCTGCTGGGCGCTGGGAGCCAGCGATACGGGTCCGAGTAAGATCACGCCGCTCGAATTCAAATTGCCCGTTGGCTACAAAGACGGACATCCGGTTGTGGACGACCAGTACAACGCGGCGACCAGCTTTAATATCAAAGTCGACATGCCGAACAATGTCGAAATGATCATCACGAGCGAAGGCGATAACGGCATTCTGTTCGAAGGCACTGAAGGTCGCTTGTTTGTGAACCGCGGCAAGATTTCCGGCAAGCCAGTGGAAGACCTGAAAGACAAACCGTTGCCAGAGGGCGCAATCGAAGCTGTCTACGGTGGTCCGGTCAGCGCGAATCATACGGCCAACTTTACGGACGCTATGAAGTCTCGCAAACAACCGATTTCCGACGTCTGGTCCCACAATCGCATGCTGGAAATTTGCCACCTCAGCAACATCGCCATGCGTTTGAACCGTCCTCTGAACTGGGATGCGGCCAAACGAGAAATTATCGGCGACGAGCAGGCCAACTCATTTCTCTCACGCGAATACCGCACAGGTTATGAGATCAATATGTAGGCCTCATCGCTGACCAATGATTTCTTTGTGAACCTGCTGGAAATGAATACCGAGTGGCAGAAGGCGGAAGTTTATGCGAGTGAAGATGCCGAGCAGAAGTTTGTCAGCGACTTTGTGGCCGCGTGGAACAAGGTCATGAATCTCGATCGTTTTGACCTCGATCCGACAGTCCGATTTGATCGAACGTCGCATCGAAGTTGGGTTTGCAGGGCACCCTGCGTCACCAATTCATCCCGGACCGCGATGGCTAAACTGCGCGCACCGCATCAGCACCAGGGAGAATGCTCCAGATCGCATCGCATTGATTAAATCGAGTTTATCTGACGCACGGGCGCCCGATGGGGACGCTCGGACCCGGTAAGCTTCATCAAAAATGTCCTCAACCAGCGTTCAGTCGTTTTGGCCATCCGATGTCTCAAGTTCTTGTTGTCGAAGACCAGCCAAACCTGCTGAGAAGCATCATTGCCGCCACGACCGAAGCAGGTTTCGTGACTGCAGGTGCGACCACGCTTGCTGAAGCAGCCGAAAGGCTTGCGGCCGGTACGGACCTCATTATTCTTGATATCATGCTGCCCGACGGAAGCGGCCTCGACTGGCTGAGAGCACTCAGATCCAGCCAAAATAATATCCCGGTTCTGCTGCTGACAGCCCGCGATTCGATTCAGGATCGAGTCGCAGGGCTGGACTGTGGTGCTGACGACTATCTGGTGAAACCGTTTTCCATTGACGAGTTGCTGGCACGAATGCGGGCACTACTTCGTCGATGCACGACAGAACTGCAAAATGAATCCCAAAGGCTTGAGTTTCAGGATCTTCAGTTGGACCTGATCGCAAGAACGGTTCTTCGCGGTGGTCGTTCGATAGAACTCCAGCCACGTCAATTTGAACTGCTGGTCTTTCTGATTCGAAATCGAAATCAGATCGTCACACGTGAAATGATCGCGGAAAGTATCTGGAAGCAGCCGGATGCCACATGGACGAATGTCATTGAGGTGCATATCAACTATCTGCGAAAAAAATTGGAAATACCAGGCAGCCCGCAAATCCTTCAAACCGTGCGTGGCAGCGGATATCGACTGGGAGACGCCCTATGAAAACTCTGTCGATTCGGAGCAAACTGTCTCTGCACTTTACCGCCGCAGCGGCGATCATTGTGATTATCTTTGGCACGGTGTTGATCCTGATGACTCGCCAGCAGTTGTTGAATCGAACAGATACCGCGCTGCGTGAAGAACTGCGTGAAATTGTTCTGGAAGCAGAACTTCATCAATCTGTGCTCGACTTTCAGCAGGCAGCACGCTCTCGCTTTTATCATCATGACATTTACGATTTCGCAGTGGTTGACAACAATAGCTCGATCGTATTCCTCAGCGCGGGATTGACGGAAGGTCGCGCACTGACGTTGGCTCAAAGCTCTGAGCCCCGGGCAACTGCTTTTGCAACAAGGACGTTTCCTGAAGGCGATGCCATCCGTTTTGCTGAATCCAGAACAGACACCGATTTCGGTCCGCTTCGTGTGTTTACCGTGACATCACTTCAACCTCTTTTAGTGGAACTGCGAACGCTTCAAACTGTTGCTATTTGCCTTTTGCCTGTGGCACTGGTCGTCGCAGTTGTTGTGGGATACACACTGGCCGGGCGAGCACTGGCTCCGGTCACTTCGATTTGCGAAGCCGCCAACTCAATTACGATCGACAGCCTGAATCGTAGAATCGAAGTCCCCAATCCGCATGATGAAATGGGAGTCCTTGCTGGAACTCTCAATTCACTGATCTCTCGACTGGATCAGGCGGTTGGGGAAATCAGACGATTTACTGCGGATGCATCTCATGAACTGCGAACTCCGCTGGCGGCACTCAAGCTGGAGGCGGAACTGGCTCTTCGTACTGATCGTAGTCCGCGACAATATCAGGCCGCATTGAGTGTCATCGTGGATGAGACCAATCGCTTGTGTCGGCTCGCCGATCAACTCTTGAATCTCAGTCGAGAAGACGCCGGAATTCATCAAAGCGTTGCAGAGCATGTTCCCGTTCATGCCATTCTGACGGATTTGATTCAACACTTTCAGCCCTTGGCAATTCTCCGATCAATCACGCTTTCAGCCCATGACATGGATGCGTGTGAAGTCGTCGGAAATGACGTTCGATTGCGGCAGGTCTTTCTGAACCTGATTGAAAATGCGCTGAAGTTCACATTGCCCGGCGGCTCTGTTCAGATTCGCTGTCAGCGCAGCAACGACCTGGTCATCTGCAATGTGGAGGATACCGGCCCCGGCATCTCGGCTGAACATCTTCCACACGTTTTCAACAGGTTTTATCGAGCGGACATGTCGCGAAATTGCGAGTCTGGCGGCGCTGGCCTCGGCTTGTCAATTGCTCAGCGAATTGTGCAGGCTCATGGTGGCAGGATCGTTGTCCAAAGCGAAGTTCCGTCGGGTACCACGTTGACCGTGACGCTGCCAGTCAGCGGCAGCTATCAATCTACAAGAGTTATCGGTCAACGCACCGTTGTTCAGTCAGATCAGTTTTTGGAGTCCACTGCATAATGCAGAGAATTGCGTCCGCCCCTTGTGGCTTAATTGTTCAGTCGGTAGCCGTCGTCTGCTGCATTTTCACTCCCTTATTCATCGGGTGTCAGAAAGCTCCCAGCGAAAGCGCCAAAGCCGCACCCGTTGCGCCCGCGAAGACGACGTATCCCGTCTCGGAGGCGACTCTCAATACGATTGAATTGACTGATGACGCCGTGCGAAGGCTGGGGCTGGAGACTCAGCCGGTCGTGGAACGCAGTATGCCGCGAGTTCGCACTTACGGCGCAGAAGGGATGCTTCCAGCAGGAGCTTCGGTGATTGTTTCGGCGCCGCTCGCTGGAACAGTGAAGCTTCAGCAGGATCAAGCGATGCTCTCTCCCGGTCAGCGGATTGAGAAAGGCTCAGAAGTGCTGCAGCTGTTGCCCATGTTGTCTCCTGAACGGGATGTCCTGACACCGGCGGAACGTATCCGTTTTGCGGAAGCCAAGAACACGGTTGCCCAATCTCAGAACGATGCTGCCGCGCAGGTACAGCAGTCTGAGGTTCAGGTGGAGGCCGCTCAGATTGCTTTGGATCGTGCTGAACGGCTGTTGAAAGATAAGTCCGGCACCATCCGAACCGTTGATGAAGCGACCGCTCAACTCAAGCTGGCCGAGGCGTCGTTGGAAGCCGCCACAGCTCGCAAGGCAATTGTCGATGGCATCAAGCTGGATGCGGAAGCCGGAACTCTGCAACCCATTCCAATTGCCGCTCCGATGTCCGGAATTCTGCGAAGTGTGCAGGTTCAGCCGGGCCAAATCATGGCCGCAGGTTCGGCGATGTTTGAGATTATGAATGATGCGACGCTTTGGGTCCGCGTTCCGGTGTATGTGGGCGACATCGACAGTCTGGAACTCTCCGGCGATGCGCAGTTATCCGCTCCGGGAGAGCGCAACACTTCAGATCCTGTCAGTGTGAAGCCCATCAACGTGCCTCCCACGGCACTGGCTTTAGCATCGACGGTCGACGTGTACTACGAGCTGCCAAACGATGGCTCGAAGTTTCAGCCGGGCCAACGCCTGAGTGCTCAAATTCCCATGAAAGGCGAAGCGACGACCCTGGCAATTCCATGGTCGGCCGTGTACCTCGACATTTATGGAAACCAGTGGGTCTATGAAAAAACCGGCGATCGTACGTTTGTTCGTCGGCGCGTTGAGGTGGCTTTTGTCGCCGACGGCTGGGCTGCGTTGAATCATGGACCCAGCCCCGGAGCATCACTCGTGACTGCGGCGGTGGCAGAGTTGGTGGGAACCGAGTTTGGGTTCGCGAAGTAGGAAGACAAGTTTCGTGGTGATCAAATTCCGTTTATCACAACCCGAAGCGTCAGCGAGGGATCGAAGTTCTTGTGCAAAATCCCTCACTGACGTTTCGGGTTGTGATTGCAAGTCACGGAAACATTGCGAAGTTATTTTGGGACTGTTCCTGAGCCATCACAGATGGTGTTGCGTCTTTCCGAATTCTCACGAAACCGGCTACAGCACAAGACGGAAGTTCGCAGAACGAATCATTGGAGTTCACAATGAGTTGGCTGATTGAGTTGGCACTACGAATGCGAATCGCCGTCCTGGCACTCTCGGCGGTGCTCATCGTGGTCGGGCTCCGGCTTGTGCCATCAATGCCGCTGGACGTGTTTCCGGAATTTGCTCCGCCGTACATTGAGATCCAGACAGAAGCTCCGGGGTTGTCCGCTGAAGAGGTCGAGAACCTCGTCACGTTTCCTCTGGAGAACGCACTCGTTGGAACTCCGGGACTGGAGACTTTGCGATCCAAGTCCGTGATGGGATTATCCTCAATCCGATTACTGCTGCATCAAAATGCGGATGTCTATCGAGCACGCCAGCTGGTTCAGGAACGACTTGCATCAGAAGGTCCTCGACTTCCGAACGTCGCTCGGCCGCCCGTGATTTTGCAGCCGCTGTCGTCCCTCAGTCGCATGTTGAAGATTGGGATCTGGTCTGACAAACTGGACCAGAGTGATCTGACCGAACTGGCTGTCTGGACGATGCGGCCAAGGCTGATGGCCATTCCTGGCGTCGCCAACGTGGCCATCTGGGGACAGAAGGATAAACAGCTTCAGGTCATCGTCGACTCTGAACGATTGCTGGCCCACGACGTCTCGCTGGATCGAGTTCTACAGAGTGCTCGCGATGCCGTCGCTCTGGATGCAGGCGGTTTTGTGGACACGCCCAACCAGCGACTTGCCGTGCGACAACTTTCGTCGGTGAGAACACCCGAAGAGATGGCTCGCACGGTTGTATCGTTTCGAGATGGGGCCGCTCTGCACCTGGGAGATGTCGCCGACGTCAAGATCGGGACACCACCTGCGATTGGCGATGCCATCATTAACGATCAGCTCGGGCTGTTGCTGATCGTCGAAAAGCAACCAGCAGCCAACATGCTGGAAGTGACTCGCAAAGTGGAGGCGGCCCTGGAAGCAATGCGACCAGGGCTGAAGGACGTTGAAATCGATCCGACAATCTTTCGACCGGCGACGTTTATCGAACGCTCGATCGACAATCTGACTTCATCACTTCTCATCGGATGTATTCTGGTTGTCGTGATCATCGGGTTGTTTCTCTTCGACTGGCGAACGGCGATCATCAGTCTGACCGCCATTCCCCTGTCGCTGATGGCTACGATTATCCTGCTCTACTGGATGGGACTGACGATCAACACCATGATCATCGCCGGTCTGGTGATCGCTCTCGGAGAAGTTGTGGACGACGCGATCATAGATGTGGAGAACATCGTGCGGCGAATGCGGATCAACCGCACACTGGCAAAGCCGCGATCATCCTTCCGCGTTGTGCTTGACGCGTCGCTGGAAGTTCGCAGTGCCGTGGTTTACGCCACAGTGATCATCATGCTGGTCTTTCTTCCGGTCTTCTTTCTGGAAGGACTTCCCGGGGCATTCTTTCGTCCTCTTGCGATTGGGTACGTCGTCGCCATTCTGACATCGCTCTTTGTTGCGATGATTGTAACGCCGGCGATGTGCCTGCTGATTCTGCCCGGGCATCAGATTTCTGAGAAAGAGCCGCCGCTGAGCCGCTGGCTGCGGACGCCCTATCGAGCCGTGTTGCCATGGTTTGCAATGCGTCCTAAGTCGGCCTTTACCTTCCTGGCCGGATCGCTGGTGGGAACGCTGATCATTTTGAACGGTCTTGGACAGGAGTTTCTCCCGAACTTTCAGGAGACCGATTTTCTGATGCACTTTGTGGAGAAGCCTGGCACGTCGATCGAGGCGATGAATCGAGTGACCATTCAGGCCAGTCGTGAGCTTCGATCCATCCCCGGTGTTCGAAACTTTGGCAGTCATATTGGTCGAGCCGAAGTTGCGGACGAAGTTGTCGGACCCAACTTTACGGAACTCTGGGTCAGCATCGATACGGATGTGGACTACAACGAGACGCTGGGAAAAATCCAGACTGCGGTTGATGGTTATCCGGGCTTGTATCGTGACGTGCTGACCTATTTGCGAGAGCGCGTAAAGGAAGTTTTGACTGGAGCCAGTTCCAGTATCGTTGTGCGAATCTATGGTTCGGATCTGAATGTCCTGCGTGCCAAAGCCAAAGAGGCCGAAGCAGTGATGGCGAAGATCGAAGGCATCAATAATCTGAAAGTCGAAGCCAACGTGCTGGTGCCTCAGTTGGAAGTCAAACTGCGTCATGATGCGATTGAGCAATTCGGC
>Ga0105053_10004407_pt1 | contig 20784 bp, 16 predicted proteins | sample BON01_FD_78093 | JGI IMG/M metagenome (GOLD analysis project Ga0105053, IMG submission 78093) | Freshwater microbial communities from Lake Bonney liftoff mats and glacier meltwater in Antarctica - BON-01 | ecosystem: Environmental > Aquatic > Freshwater > Ice > Glacier meltwater | place: Lake...
TGTGCAGAAGAAGGTTCTGGAAAGGCGAACCATCAACCGATAAATCTTCTGCCTATCAAACACTTTATACTTGTTTGGAAACAGTTGCCAAACTAATGAGCCCGATTGCGCCATTTTATGCTGATCGATTATTCTTGGATTTGAATGGCGTTACGGGTAGAGACAAATCAGAATCGATTCATCTTTCTGAAATGCCAACGGCAGACAAGAAAGCGATTGACCTTGATTTGGAAGAGCGAATGGCGATTGCTCAGAAGGCAACGTCTTTGATTCTAAGTATCCGCAAGAAGGAAAAGCATCGCGTTCGACAACCGTTAGCCAAGGTGATGATTCCGATTCTTGACGAGAAATTTGAACGGCAGTTAAAGGCGGTTGAAAACCTCATTCTTTCCGAAGTTAATGTGAAGGAGGTGGAATATCTGAAGGAAACTGCTGGTGTGATTGAAAAAACCATCAAGGCAAATTTCAAAACGCTTGGCCCGAAATATGGCAAGCAAATGAAGCAGATTGCCGGTGCTATTGCTCAGATGAACCAAGCGGACATTTCGGTGTTGGAAGCTACTGGAACGTACGAACTAACTATTGATGGAAGCTCGCTTTCAATCTCATTGGAAGATGCGGAAATCATATCTAAAGACATCCCTGGGTGGTCTGTTGCATCAGAAGGTGGAATTACGGTTGCATTGGACTTGACCATTACTCCAGAATTGGAGCAGGAAGGATTGGCGAGAGAGCTTGTAAACAGAATTCAAAACCTGAGAAAAGACAAAGGTTTCGAGGTGACGGATCATATTTCAATCGTTATCTTGGACGAGCAACCGATTAAAGACGCGATAACAAACAATCTTAAATATATTTGCGCGGAAACGCTGGCAGAAACGTTAGAACTTGTGCCTGTTTTGAGTGCTGATAACTCGGTTATTGTTGACCTGGTCGGAGACCTTAAAACGCAGATTAGTATTAGTACATTGAATTAAATTAGACAGCATGTCAGAGAAGAATAAATACACAGCGGATGATCTGAAAGAATTTCAGGGAATCATCACCGGAAAGTTAGAAAAAGCGCGTGAAGACCTTACGCTTTTGGTAGATCAATTGTCGCACAAAGACGACCACGGAACGGAGGATACATCGCCAACATTCAAATTGATGGATGAAGGTTCGGATGTGCTTTCAAAGGAAGAAATCAACCAATTGGCTGCTCGTCAGCAAAAGTTTGTACAGAGCCTAGAGAACGCACTTATCAGAATCAAAAATGGCACCTACGGCATTTGCAGAGCAACCGGTAAACTCATTCCTAAGGAGCGTTTGCGAATTGTTCCTCATGCCACTTTGAGCATTGAGGCCAAGAACGCACAAGGATAATTTTTGTCGATTAGGACGATAATAAGAGGCCGATTCGTTGGCCTCTTTTATTTTGATTAAGTCCAATTGAAGAAAGCGCTCGCAATCATAGTTGCCGTTCTGGCTATTGACCAAATTTCCAAGATTTGGGTCAAAACCACCATGACCCTCGGTCAAGAACATCACATTGCTGATTGGTTCATCCTTCATTTCACAGAAAATGTTGGGATGGCCTTCGGGATGGAATTCGGAGGGGAAATGGGCAAATTGGCACTCAGCCTTTTCAGGATTATAGCGGTAATTGCTATTGGGTGGTATCTGTTGGGTATCACTAAAAAAGGAGCGGAAAACATCGTGATTGTGGCCATATCGCTAGTATTTGCTGGTGCACTAGGCAACATTATTGACAGCACATTTTACGGAATCATTTTCAACGACAGTTATGGACACGTAGCAACGCTGTTCCCAGAAGAAGGTGGCTATTCGACTCTACTTCATGGCAGGGTGGTTGATATGCTTTATTTCCCACTGTTTGAAGGAACGTTCCCATCTTGGGTTCCCGTTTGGGGAGACAAACACTTCCTGTTTTTCAATGCCATCTTCAACGTTGCCGACTCGGCCATTACCGTAGGAATGGCGCTGGTCATATTATTCCAAAAGAAGTTTCTTAAGGAGGATTAGTTCCTTAACCTAAGTGGAATCATTTGGTGTTCGCCTAAATGGTTTCCTCCTGTCGCATAAAGTAGATGTACGTTAACAGTACAGCCACAAAAAGAATGCTCGTGATTATCATTTTCCAAGGGGTTTCTTCCACAATGATAAATATTAACAAGACACGCCCGAAACACAAACCTAACGACTTGTTAACTTTCAATGTTCATAAGGTCAACCGATTAGGAACCTAACCGACTAATCATCTTGATTACCAAGAGAATCATAACTGTTAGGATTACACCTAGCAAAAACTTGGAAGAGCCGTTAAAAAGATCTGGACGTTTTCGGATATCATCTTTATAGGCATAGATGATTCCGATAACGAAAACCACCGCGAAGACACCTGCAAATATCCAATGACCGGTGGTGACGCTTTCCATTTTATTGTTCTGTTACGGTGTATTCCAATCTATGAAAATCGACTGGATTAATCTTTCCAAAAGGGCAATTTTCCTTGTAAGGAGTTCCATCTCCTTTAATCAGGAATTCGCTGGCGTTTATTAGCTGTAGTGGCGCATGAAACATGATAGCCTCGCCAAAATTATCGTCTTCGCAGCCTGCATATCCCATCGGAGTTGGGTCTAGCATAAGATCATTAATTCTGTTTTTGAGTTCGGTGGAACATTCTGAATATTGGTCGATAATATGCCCCATAATCTTTTCAGCACCATCCGCTTCCCAACCACCTACATAAACTCGGAACTGCCTGTCTTCGGGCACATGCACCACAAATGAGTTATCGATTTTCAACTTCCGTCTATACGTTTTTCCAATTCCGTTTTTAAGGATGTTCTTCTTGTCGGTTGCAAATTCATTAAAGAAAATATACTGGCCACCAACTTCCATAAAAACACGAAGTTCTGCCCTACCCAATAAAGGCTCTGACAACCTTCTCACCCTAAAAGATTGGAAGGAAACCTTGTATGTGTAAATCTTGTAATCCTCCGCAACGCCATTGCCTTGGTCCCAATAGAGATAAAGCGTTTGAGCAACAACAAGGGTGTCTGATGCGCCATCGGTTTTCCAAGGAATGAGAATGGAAACAACCGATGAATCAGCCGATGGGTCTATTGTTACTTTTCCGCTGTACGAATTGCCTTTCTGTGCAACAAGTTGGTAACTGAGTTTGGCACTTGGCGAAGGTCGTGGAAGCGTATGCTTCACCTTGAAACTATAGTCTTTTGAACTCATTTTTACTGGATGCGCCCAACTGTTCGTATCTATATTGTTATAGAATGCGCTTCCATTTCCGTGAGCAAAAACGTCTATTCGTGTAGCAAAAACACTATCTCCCTTTTCCGAAAGAATCTTAGCTGGCAGGTTTCTTCTAGTAGCCATCAATCGCATGGGATGAATTTCTGTTTTTGCAGGAGGATGGCCTCTATCCCATATCCAAAGACCTTCAACATGTACCCAGTCGCCAGCAGTAGGCCAATTCCAGATAATGTCTTTGCGTTGATGTCCTACAGTTGCAAAACCTGCCGTTCCGCCAGTTTCGCACGCCTGCGTGTATTTGTTTCCTTTGTTTCCGGCAGCTAGACCGCTTTCCCATTCGCAATGAACCCATTCGCGTACCACTGTGTCTCGTTTTTCCTTTCCATTTTCATCTTTAGAAAGTTTAATATGCCTAGCCATCAGATTCCTGTAATCCTTATCAGGAAAAACATTGAACGAAAAATCGTGGGTGTAATGGTAGAGAGGCAAATCCTCAAAACTAACGTGAGGCACTCCGAATTTATAGCCTTCATGTCCTTCAATCGGCATTATTTGTCCTTCAAGAACGACAACGGTATCATGTGAAACAACTGGTCGCCAAGAGGGAAGAATAAGGCTGATGTCGGCTACATGTTTGAACCCAAAAACCTTCATGGTATCCATACACGGATAAATACCCAGATCTGCCTCTGTGGACCAACGAAGATTATCGGGATACCAAAATTTATCTTGGCCAGAGGCCGAAATGGCTAAAGTCAGAAGTGAAGCAACGAGTAGTAGCCTCATTTGATTACGAAGATTTCTCAGTTAGTTTTTCAAGAATTTGGATGGCATTTGTAGCAGCACCTTTTCTCAGGTTATCTGCTACAATCCACAAGTTAAACGCATTTTCCTCACTCTCATCTTTTCGGATGCGACCAACAAAAACCTCGTCTCTCCGATGGGCTAACAGCGGCATAGGGTAAAGGTTGGTTTCAGGATCATCTTGAAGTACAACTCCTTCTGCTTTTGACAGTATCCAGCGAATGTCTTCAACTGTTGTGGGCTTTTCAAAACTTACATTCACTGCTTCGGAATGGCCGCCATCAACAGGAACACGAACCGCAGTTGCAGTCAACCTCAAGTTCGGAATTCCCAAGATTTTGCGGCTTTCGTTCATCAATTTCATTTCTTCTTTGGTGTATCCGTTTTCTAAGAACACATCGCAATGCGGAATGCAATTTCGATGGATTGGATAATGGTAAGCAGGCTTGCTGGCAGCTTTTCCGTGTTCTTCCTCTTCCAATTGCAGCATGGCTGCTTTTCCGGTTCCACTTACCGATTGGTACGTGCTTACCACTACCCTTTTTAGGCCAAAAGCTTTATGCAATGGTGCTAGAGCAACCACTAATTGTATGGTTGAACAATTTGGATTGGCAATAATTTTTGACCCCATTTCGGTTGTTTCCATATTCACTTCTGGAACAACCAACGGAACAGTTGGCTCCATTCTCCAAGCCGAAGAATTATCGATAACGATGGTGCCAACCTCGGCAAATTTGGGTGCCCATTCCAGCGAGGTGCTTCCTCCAGCCGAAAAAAGAGCAAAATCGGGCTTGAGAGAAATGGCTTGCGCCATACTAATCACCCGCACTTCATTTCCATTAAAGCGGATGGTTTTTCCAACAGAAGCTTCTGTTGCCACGGGGTACAGCTCAGTTACTTTCACATTACGCTCCTCCAAAACGGTCAGCATTTCTCGACCAACCAACCCAGTGGCTCCAACAACAGCAATTCTCATAATTCTCTAACGAAAGGTTAAACTTATAGGGGTGTCAAAAGTACTATATTTACCCTCCTGCCTTAGGGCAAAAACGTGTTCTATGCCAACTTCTCTTAGTCGTTTACTTGCTGGTTTTATGCTGTTGATTTCAACCTCAGCATTTGCGCAATTTTCGGATGATTTTTCGGATGGTGATTTCACAACTAACCCAACATGGAGTGGGGAAACCGGAGAGTTTCAAGTTGATGCGCAACGGCTGAGATTAAATGCTCCTCCACAGTCAGACACATCTTATTTATCGGTCAGCAGTCAGGCAATTGATGATGCGACATGGGAGTTTTTTGTCCAGCTTGATTTCAACCCTTCTTCAAGCAATTTGACAAGAATTTATCTGGTTTCAAACAACGCTAACCTACGTGGGAGTCTCAATGGATATTTCGTCCGAATTGGAGGAGAAACAGAAGATCGAATCAGCTTATTTCGCCAAAGTGGCACAACAAATACGCAGTTGATTGCCTCTTCTGATGGTTTGGCGAACACCGACCCCGTTACCGCTAGAATTAGAGTTACTAGAACCGCTAGTTCGGATTGGGAACTACTTGCGGACACCGCAGGCGGCACTTCATTCCAATCCTTAGGATCGGTCAACGATACAACGCATTCCCAAAGTCTGTACGCAGGTGTTTGGTGCAAATACACAAGCACCCGTTCGGATAAGTTCTATTTCGATGATTTCAATGTAACGGGAAACGTTTTTGTAGACAGCGAATTGCCAACAATTGAATCGCTCAGCGTGATTTCTAGTTCGGAGATTGATTTACTGTTTAATGAGGCAATAGATCAGACCACTGCAGAAAATACCTCCAATTACGTGGCAGATAATGCGTTGGGAAGTCCCTCAGCCGCAATTGTTGACGGAAGCAATTCTCGCTTGGTTCATCTAACCTTTGGCTCCACGTTTACAAATGGAACCACCTATCAATTAACGACTTCCAACGTTCAAGATTTATCTGGGAATACTGTGATTTCAGATACCAGGCCATTTATATATGTTGTCCCATCGCCAGCGGGATATCGGGATATTGTCATCAATGAATTCATGCCCGATCCAAGCCCGGTAGTAGGACTGGCAGATGCTGAATATGTGGAGGTTTACAACACAAGTAGCAACTACATTGACCTCACAGGTTGGAAATTAGGCGATGCAGCTTCATTCGGAACGGTAGGCGCACACATTATTGCTCCTGGAGAATATGCTGTTCTTATTGCTACAGGAAGTGCGCCCCTGTTTGCTTTCTACCCAAACGTGGTAACGGTTACATCCTTTCCTTCCTTAAACAATGCAGGCGATGATATCATTTTACAAGACGCCAATGAAGAACCGATTGACCAATTGCGTTATGACTTGACTTGGTATCAGGATGAGGATAAGGAAGATGGAGGTTATTCGTTGGAACAGATTAACCCTTTTGCGGCATGTAGCAATCCTAGCAATTGGCGTGCATCTACACATCCTTTAGGCGGAACCCCAACCACAGAAAACTCAGTTTTTGACGACACCCCGGATACCGTTGGCCCCACATTAACAGACATTGTCATTCTAGGAGCACAAACACTACAATTGAAGCTGAATGAAGCATTGAATGTAGGCAGCATTTCAGTAGCCAATATTTCTGTAGACCCAATTCTCACCGTTTTGTCTGCCAGTGCAATGGCGCCAGCAAACAACTCAATTCAAGTGGATTTTGGAACATCAATAGATACTGGCGTGGTTTATACGGTTACCATCACCGGAATAACTGATTGTGAAGGAAACCTGCAGGAAACGGATGCTGCGCGAACATTCATGCTTCCTTTCGATGCCGATTCTGGCGATTTTGTCATCAACGAAGTGCTTTTCGATCCATTTACGGGCGGCTCAGATTATGTGGAATTGGTGAATGTGACTTCGCGCCCTTTAAATCTAAAAGGATGGCTGTTGGCCAGTTATGATGAAGATGATGGTGTTAGCAGTTTGCGAGTTATTACGCAGGAAAACTATGCCGTGCAAGCAGGAGGCTACGTTTTGATTGCAGAAGACACTTCAAACGTGATGATGAACTATATTCAGCACGGCATCAACAATTTTATTGAGGCCGATATGCCTTCATACAGTAACGATTCGGGTACGGTTTATCTCTTGAGAAACGACTCCATTGTTATGGAATACTTCTCGTACACAGCAGACCTGCACTTCCCGTTGCTAAGTATTGTGGATGGAGTTTCGCTGGAACGGTTAGACGTGAATAGACCTGTACACGATAGAGGAAATTGGCATTCTGCAGCGCAAACGGTCGGATTTGGCACGCCCGGACTGGAGAATTCTCAGTACTTCCCAACCGGAGAGGCAAATGGAGAGGTTAGTACCGAGCCCGAAATCTTTTCTCCCTACGATGGAGACGGCTTCAACGATTTGTTGAACATCAATTACAGTTTTACCGAGCCCGGTTTTGTTGGAAATGTCAGAATATATGATTCCAATGGAAGAGCGATTCGACAGCTTGCTAGTAACCAATTGCTAGCTACAACTGGCACGTTTACTTGGGATGGAACTTCGGACAAAGGCGAAAAGGCACGAATAGGAATTTACATCATCCTATTTGAAGCGTTTAGTACTAGCGGAAACACGAATACGTACAAACTAAGTACAGTATTAGGCGGAAAGCTATAAGAGGTCGTTCGCCAAGTTGGCCAACTCCGATCGCTCGCCTTTCTCTAGCGTAACATGAGCGCAAAGCGCGTTGCCTTTCACTTTCTCTATCAGGTACGAAAGACCATTACTTTCCGTGTCTAAGTAGGGCGTATCAATCTGAAAAATATCACCCGTAAAAATGATTTTGGTGTTCTCACCAGCTCGCGTAATGATTGTTTTTACTTCGTGAGGCGTGAGATTCTGAGCCTCGTCAATAATGAAAAAGATATTGCTCAAACTCCTACCTCTTATATAGGCCAGCGGAGTAATCATCAATTTTTCCTGCTCCACCATCATCTGAATCTGCTTTACCTCTTTTCCTTTCTCAGGAAACTGACTTTGAATGAATTTCAGGTTGTCCCAAAGCGGTTCCATATACGGATTAATCTTGCTTTTGATGTCGCCAGGCAGAAAACCAATGTCTCTGTTGCTCAGCGGAACAATAGGCCGAGCGAGATAAATTTGGTGGTAATCCCTTTTCTGTTCTATCGCCCCAGCTAAGGCTAAAAGTGTCTTTCCTGTTCCTGCCACCCCTTGCAACGTCACCAGTTTTATTTTGGGGTCGAGAATGGCATGTAAGGCAAAAACCTGCTCAGCATTTAGTGGACGGATGCCGTAAGCTGTGGTTTTCTCAATACGGTGCAGTAATCCAGTTTCTGGATTGTTGTGCACCAAGACCGATTTTTTACCATTCTTAAGAATATAATAATGATTGTTGGGGGCATTTTCCAATCCAACCACGCTTGGCTCGCAGGTCCCTTTATCATACAGGTCGTTAATCACCGAAGCAGCAATACCTTCAACGGTGGTTTCTCCTTTATACATGGAGCTGACATCCTTAATCTTCCCAGTTTCGTAGTCTTCAGCATTCACGTTCAGCGATTTTGCTTTCAGCCTCAGGTTTATGTCCTTACTAACAAGAATCACCTTCCGTTCTGGGAATTCAGATTGAAGAGCCAACGCAGCGTTCAGGATTTTATGGTCTGCCTTGTACTCACCGAAAATCTTGTTTGCATCCACGTCACCCCTCGTTCCCGTCATCACCACCTTGAACGAACCCTTTTTCGGGCCATTGATCGGAATCCACTGCTGCAAGGTCTTCGTTCTGGCAAGCACATCCAGTTCACGGATAAACTCACGGGCCGCAAAGTTCTTACTATCGTTACCCTTCTTGAAATTGTCGAGCTCTTCCAAAACCGTTATCGGAATGGCCACATCATGCTCATCAAATTGGGTAATTGCGCTGTAATCGTAAATGATTACCGATGTGTCTAGCACAAATATCTTTCGCTCCTCTTTCTTTTTTGCCATGAAGTTTGCAAATTACATGGTGGGTAAGATACCAGTTTGAACGCACTGTCGACCAATTTATAGCTGCCCAATTTCCCGTTTTTTCAACATGGAATTGTGAAGTATTCTGTTTAAGGCTGCACCTTCTGCTTAACGCAGGCATTTATTGGCTTCAGCACTCTATTAAGCGAAAAAAATTCGTTTTACAAGTTCCGCATAATCAATGGTTTAACATATTAATTAGGTATTTCATCGAATTTTTTTTGTCGTTGATGGTGGGTAAGTCAATTAAGTTCCTAAATTTGGAGCACAGTTCCAATTCCTGGTTTCACCCCCATCGTATGACGCTTCGGCAGATTCGGTGGGGGTATTTGTTTGTCCAAACTCTCGCATCCATATTTGTTACATTTGGCAAAACGCATAATTTTAGAAAATGTCGGAGGTGATGATTGATATGGGAACAGAGATACGGGATGTGCTAAAATCGCTGAATATCAGCAAGATAAATCCAGCCGCATCAACAGGTTTAAAGGATTACAAAGGAGGTGGAAACGCCATTGCCTCGTATTCGCCCGTTGATGGACGCTTGATTGCTTCCGTAGGTTCCTGTACTGCAGAAGACTACGAATTGGTAATTACCAAAGCCCAACAGGCATTTATTGAGTGGCGAACGTGGCCTTCGCCAAAGAGAGGTGATATTGTGCGCCAGATTGGTGATGCGCTTCGAGAAAAGAAAGAATCGCTTGGGAAATTGGTTTCCTACGAAATGGGAAAGAGCCTTCAAGAAGGCTTAGGCGAGGTTCAGGAAATGATAGACATCTGCGATTTTGCAGTTGGTCTTTCACGCCAGTTGTATGGTTTGACCATGCACTCTGAGCGGCCACTTCACAGAATGTACGAGCAGTATCATCCACTAGGAATTGTAGGAATCATATCTGCATTCAACTTCCCAGTGGCCGTTTGGAGCTGGAATACCATGCTCGGTTGGGTTTGTGGCGATGTTTGCGTTTGGAAACCTTCGGAGAAAGCGCCCATTTCGGCTGTGGCTTGCCAAAATATCATCAAAGAAGTATTTGAGAAAAATCAAGTTCCTGAGGGAGTAAGCTGCCTCGTTCAGGGCGATTTTACCGTTGGCGAAATGATGACTAACGATAAGCGCGTACCGCTTGTGTCAGCCACTGGATCTATCCGAATGGGAAAGAAAGTGGCAATGGCGGTTGGTGCGCGTTTAGGAAACACGCTTCTTGAACTGGGCGGAAATAATGCCGTGATTATTACCGAAAATGCCGATTTGAAAATTTCGATTGTTGGAGCGCTTTTCGGAGCGGTGGGCACTTGCGGTCAGCGTTGCACCAGCACACGAAGACTTATTATTCACGAAAGTGTTTATGACGAAGTAAAAAACAGCTTAGTGAAAGCATACGGACAACTCCGAATCGGAAATCCATTGGATCAAAACAATCACGTTGGACCGCTTATCGATAAGCAATCTGTTGAAGCATATCTCAATGCACTTGAAAAAGTAAAAGCCGAAGGCGGAAACATTGTGGTGGAAGGTGGTGTTCTTGAGGGCAATGGTTACGAAAGTGGCTGCTACGTGAAGCCAGCCATTGCCGAAGCGAAGAATCATTTTGAAATTGTGCAGCAGGAAACATTTGCACCTATATTGTATTTGATTAAGTATAGCGATATTGACGAGGCAATTGCGCTCCAAAATGGGGTTGTTCAAGGGCTTTCATCTGCAATAATGACCACCAATTTGCGTCAGGCAGAGTTGTTTTTGAGCTATGCTGGTTCGGATTGCGGAATTGCTAATGTGAACATCGGCACTTCGGGAGCGGAAATTGGTGGTGCATTTGGTGGAGAAAAGGAAACGGGCGGAGGCCGCGAATCGGGTTCGGATGCTTGGAAAGTTTACATGAGAAGGCAGACCAATACCATTAATTATAGTACAGAATTGCCCTTGGCACAAGGAATAAAATTTGACCTCTGATAGTTTGATTTGAATCGACCTCTTTTCATAGCACTCATTGTAATTCTGAGTTCCTGCGCTAAGGATCCAGCGGAGGCGTATTACGAAGACCAGCGGAATTACTACGACATCCCAGCCTTTATGGTCATGCAGGTCGAGAATCTTCAAAATCGGCAACAACGGGTTAGAAAACACGTCATTAAGGATGGCCACAGCCACATTATTGAACGTGGTGACATCGATTGGAAGGAAGAATTGGATGCTTTCAAAGAAGCCGACATTAATCGCCCAGCATGGAGAGGCGAGTTTAAGATTGACAGCATCTCTCTTGAGCGGGTTTATATCATCACCTACAAGACTGATAATGAAGAAATTCCAGTCAAAAATGTAGTAGTTACTATTGATAAGGACACGCGCCAATGCCTTCAGGTAACAGTTGATAGGCGCACTAAGAATTTCCTTTATAGCTCAGACCAAAGTTTGTTTTTTACAACAGGAGAAGGATACATGATGAAAGGCAAACTTTCTGTCAGTTATCTTTTCGACTCTGAATATTCGATTGAAACCGAGTTTATTGAAATCTAATAGGCTCATTCCAATTATTTTTTGTTGGTTGGTTTTGATAGGTTGCGAAGAGAAAAAGCAACCAACAGAATTGCGGGGCACATGGCTTTTCGCTCTTAATCTTGGAGATGAAAAACTCCCATTCCGTGCAGAAATAGTAGAAGAGCAGAACCGCCTACAGTTTTATGTGGTTAATGGAGACGAGCGCATACGAGCCGATAAGTTTGAAGTAAAGGAAGACAGCGTTTTTGTTCGGTTGCCGATTTTTGACACAGCTTTGATTGGAAAAATTGAAGGGAATTCTATTGTTGGTCACTATTTCGACTATTCTAGAGATGGAGACTACCAAATTGCTTTTGAGGCAACGAAAAATTTTGCAACCAGATTTCCAGTACAAGACACGTTAGTTTTGAATGTAACTGGTAAATGGAAGGTAGAATTCAGCCCTGGAAGCGATAATGAATATGCGGCTCTGGGCATTTTTGAACAGAACGGAAACCGTGCCCTTGGAACATTCTTAACCGAAACTGGAGACTATCGTTACCTCGAAGGAAACATTTCTGGCGATAGCCTTCTGCTTTCCTGCTTTGATGGGTCTCACGTTTTCTTGTTTAAGGCTAAGGTTAATGGAGATACGATTACTGGAGTTTTCTGGTCTGGAACGCACTGGAATGAAAACTGGGTTGGAACTAAAGATGCGTCTTTTCAACTGCCCGACCCAACATCGCTGACCTTTTTGAAACCGGGCTATTCGAAGCTTGATTTCTCATTCAAAAACGTGGATGGAAAAATGGTCAGCCTCAACGAAGCTCGATATCAGAATAAAGTTGTTGTGGTTCAGATAATGGGAAGCTGGTGCCCGAACTGTATGGACGAAACCGCTTACTTGGTTTCTCTCCACAACAATTTCCATCAACAAGGTTTGGAGGTAATTTCGTTGGCGTTTGAAAAGAGCGATAACGAACAAATCAACATTCATTCATTGAATCGACTAAAAGAGCATTTCAGTATTCCTTACGAGATACTGTTGGCTGGAAAAGCAAGTAAGAAAGAGGCCGCAGAAAAGCTTCCAATGCTCAATCATGTATTGTCATTCCCAACAAGCATTTTTATCGACAAAAAGGGAATCGTGAGACAGATTCATACCGGGTTTTCAGGGCCTGGAACGGGAGAATATTATCAGGAATTTGTGGAGGAAACGGATAGGTTTGTGACGCAACTCTTGATAGAGTAGGCAATCAAATCCGAACCCCAATTACGCATATATCATCAACCTGCTCAAGCGAACCTTGCCACCCAACCAAAAACTTTTCTAGCTCGGCCTGTTGTTGCGGCATGGATAGAGAGCTCACTTCCAAAATTTTCTTCCGCATAATGGTTGTTTTCATCTTCTTGCCTAAATCGCCACCAAACTGATCGGCATAACCATCAGAATAAATATAGATACAGTCGCCTTTTTGGAGGGCGACCTCATGATTTTGAAAAGGCTTTTCCACAGTATCCATACTTCCAATGGCAATTCGGTCGCCTTTTATTAAGAGTTCTTCTCCTTTACGGATGATAAGCAACGGGTTGAAAGCCCCGGCAAATTCCATTTTCATGGTGCGAAAGTTCAATTTGCAGAGCGCAATGTCCATCCCATCCCTCACATAATCGTCATGCTCCGATTTGCGTAGCGATTGGTTCACGCTATTGCTCAAGTGTTTCAAAATGGAGGCCGGCTCAGATAATTTCTGTTCGTTAACGGCCTGATTCAATCCGTTGTAACCAACAATACTCATTAGCGCACCCGGAACACCATGACCTGTGCAATCTACGGCAGAGAAGAAAATGTCTTCGCCATTGTTGGCAAGCCAATAAAAATCGCCACTTACAATGTCTTTGGGGTTGAACAAAACGAACGAATCGGGTAGGGATTTGTGCCATAACTCGCGTGCAGGAAGTGTTGCGGACTGAATGGTGCGCGCATAGTTGATACTATCAACCATTTCCTGATTTTTCTTTTCGATAACGTCTTTTTGAGATTCAATCTTCTGTTTTTGAAGCGTAATCTTGACATTTGCCGTGCGGATGGTATAGTAAGAATATGCTACTCCAAGCGCAATGGCGATACATAGGATATAAAACCAGGTGGTTTTGTAGAATGGTGGCCTGATGGTGAACGAGAACGAGACTGGGAGGTTTTTCCATAGCTCATCGCCAAAACCGGCTCTTACCTTAAACGTGTAGGTTCCGGGAGGAATGTTGGAATATTTGGCCGAGCTAGTATTGGTTATCGGTTGCCAATCTTCATCCATACCTTCAAGAATGTAGCTGTAATTCATAGAAGCTGGCGAGGTCAGACTTACACCTGAGAATTCGAAAGTCAGATGATTCTTATCGTACGGCAAGATGAGATTGAATGGAATTCCATCCTGATTTATGGAATCTGAATAACCGCTCCAATCTACAGATTGCGAATAAAGTTTGATGTCGGTAATGCGGGTCAGCGGTTTAAAGTAAGCGCCTTTATCTTGCGATGGATCATACTCAACCAATCCATTGGTAGTGCCAACCCAAATCTTCCCGTCATCATCCATCAAAATGGAATTTGTGCTGCACTCTAACCCAAGAAAGCCTTGTTCTTTCCCATATTTGATTACATCTTCCAATTCGCCCTCATCAAATAGCAAGCGCGATACTCCTTTTGCCTGCCCTACCCAAAGCGAACCATCCTTATGAAAACCGAGCGAATAAACGGCATCAGACAAGAGGCCATCTGCCACACCAAAATTCTTGCAAGATTTACCATCATAGCGGTAAACACCATTGTTGGTTCCGAACCACAGGTTTCCGTCAGGTCCAACCAGTACGCTTCGTGTGCGACCATCAAAAAAACCATCCTTGGCAGTGAGTTGAACAAACCGTTCTCCATCAAATTTGAGAACACCATCATCGTAACCGAACCAAATGTCCTTTCCTTTTCGCACGGCATCAAACACGTATTGAGGAAAAGCCATGGCGTTAAATGGCTGCGAAATATGGCCTTGTTCAAAAACAGCCGGACCGTTTTTGGTGCCAAGCCAAATGGTGGAGCCATCAACAAATACATCACGGCAATCGTTCAAATCGGTTTTCTCGGCAATGTATTGCGTAAATTTTCCATCGCGATACGTGGTAATGCCGAAGTCGGAGCCGATGTAAATGGTGCCATTAGCATCTTCGTCAAAATCGCTAATTATTTCTGAGCTCAATCCGTCCTTTTCTTTTACAAATTGGCGCTTTGCCCCGTCCCAAATGGCTACTCCGCCTCTGGTGCCCAACCACACTCGTTTTTTAGAATCTCTGAAAACCGCGTTTACCGCTGGATACGGAAGGTCCTCTTCAGACTTATATATCTTGAACCGCTCGCTGTTCAATTTTGAGACTCCGTTTGATTTTGAACCGAACCAAAGATTCCCCTCACGGTCCTGAATAATCTTCCAGATGTTGTTGTCAACCAAGCCGTTTTTCATGGTTAGCTTCTTGAATTCGCCATCGCGGTACTTCAACACGCCTGCCGTTGTTCCTATCCAAATATTTTTGGCCTTGTCGCGCAGAAAACCGTAAAAGCGCGTGTGAGATGGAATTTCTTTCGGTAACTCAATCGGCTCAATTTTGGTGTTCATAAGGTGGTAAAGCCCTTTGTAACCAAAAATCCAAGCATCATGTTTTCCAAGCGGCATCACGTCATACACGTAATTATGATCTAATCCATCATTGGTTGTGACGTTTAGCATGGATTTACCATTCCATCGGAACAGACCGTTCTGAACGGTGCAGAACCAAAGAGATCCATCTGCGCCCTCGCGAATGTTTAGAATCGTTGATTCTGACATAAGCGAATCTTTGGTGAAGGGAACAATTGAATCGCCCACCAAACGGGCAACACCTTTGCCGGTGCCCAACCACACAGTTTGGTCTTTTGCAATTAAAAGGCTTACAACACCTTTATGAGGTAGCCCTTTTTCTATGTTGAGTGTGTCAATCTTGTCTCCAACAATAATGTTGAGTCCATTGTTAGTGCCAACAAGCATTCGTCCAAGCTGATCTTGAACCATTGCGTAGACCACATTATCAGAAAGCCCATGTTCTTTGGTGATGTAGCTGAATTCCGAACCGTTGAATTTATTGATGCCTCCCTGGTTCGTTCCCATCCAAAGTTCTCCAGTATTACTTTGGAAAAGGCAGAGAATTTGCGATTGGGAAAGCCCATTCTCAACCGTAAATTTTTGAAAATCGTAGGTCTGTGCTTTTAATTGCGATATAATCACAACTAAACAGGCCATTAAAACAATGGTTGTTCTGTACAAATATCTTGAGATGTTTACCTTCAACTTAAATATTGCCTTGATACTTAAACCTGCGCCTGTCAGTTACAAATATCTTTAGATAACCTTGTTGATTACATACCGTAATAAATGTCATTAAAACCAACCAATATGAATCTTTACAAACGCAATTTCCTAGCTATTTGCTGCATTGGGTTAATTTCAATCGCCTTTTTGTCTAATCATGCAGATGCGCAATGCGCAGCTTCTTTCGACTACGGAGGGCAAGATACGGTATGTATCAATGCTACTGTTTCTTTAACGGACCAATCGACTACGCCATTTGGCGTAGGAGGGTGGGCTTGGTCTGTCAACGGCAATCAACTAGCTGGTTTAGGTGGAATTTCGTTATTTGAGCCTACCGAAGAAGGTGTTTATGAGATTATTCTGGAGGTTTTTGATTCTCAATCTACCTGCTCCGATAGAGACACGGTTGTAATTGTAGTTTTGGGAAATCCGGTTCCGCAACTTGATATTGTGAACATCTCTTGTCACGGCCTTTGTGATGGAACGGCACTCGTTTTCTACGACAGTCCGAATGCTGGAGCCTACACCGCCACTTGGTCTACAGGCGGAATTGCTCCGTTAACCAACCTATGTGCTGGAATGTATGCAGCTACCATTTCCGATGGCTTTGGTTGTACGCCACCAGCAGTATCGGCTCAAGGAGAGGTTATTGAGCCAAGCCAACTTACCTCAAACATATCAAATGGTGCTGTGGTATTAGGTTGTGATGGAGACCCAGATATTACGCTTAACGTTGGTATTTCTGGAGGAACACCGAATGTTAATGGTGCCTATAATGTGCTTTGGAGTCCAGCAACTGGTATTTCAAATGTGTTTTCTACCAGCCCTTTGCTCACACCTAGCACGGGTAACTTATTTCAGATTTATACCGCAAACATTACTGATGACCGAGGCTGCACAACCAGTTCAGATGTTCAGTTATTGCCGTCAACCAGCCAAGTTCAAGGAGTAATTACTATCGGAGGTAGCCCTTGTGCAAATTGTGAAGTGATTTTCTTCAAGCCTCAATCAACCGACTGGAACCCTCTATTCACCGGGGTAACCAACGCATCAGGAAACTACCTTTTCGGAAATGTCCCCGGTCAAACAGATTTCCGTCTGATGGCAGACCCTGATGACGGAGTTCATCCTAACGTGCTTCAGGGATATTATACTGAAACAGGTTCAACACATCTATGGGAACAGGCTGCAGCACTTAATTCAGGCTGTGGTGCCAGCTTACAGAAAGACATTGATGTGCCTGCCGCACTCCAAAATAACGGCCAATGCACCTTGAGAGGAGCGCTTTATCAACTGAATCCAGGTAAGGTTCAAGCGCAGGAAGACCCCATACCACTGATTGATGTGGTGGTGGAGAAAACACCTCCTGGAAGTCCACAGGCTAAGGCTACTACAGACATTAATGGAGAATTTGAATTTACCCTGATGGAAGCCAGCGATACACTTTATGCTCTTTATGTAAATATTCCAGGTCTGCCGATGAATCAGACCCACCAGATTATGATTGACCCGAATGATTTGCTTTACAATCAGCTTGATTTATGTGTCAATCTTGAAAGAACTTTTATTTCTACCTGCACCGCGTTGAGTGTAGTGGAGCCAATCGAAGATCGCTCTGCAGTTTCCGTCTATCCGAACCCAAGTAACGGAAGTTTCCAAGTTTCGATGGGTTCATTTGAAGGTGAGAATACGCAAGTAAACGTATTCGATGTTTCTGGCCGAGTGGTTTTGGCACGTTCTTTCCAAAACACTCCAAACGAAATCCAAATTTCCGGCATCCCTCAAGGATATTATGTTTTAAGAATTGATGATGGACAAAGAGCGGAATCTCTTGCGGTAAGCGTAATGAATTACTAGAAACCAATCGGGTTCTTACATTTACCCGAATGGGAACAATTATTTCAAAAATCATCTTTTTTTTCAGTGGCTGGACAAGGGACAGGAACATTCCTGTTGAGGTTCAGCGATGCGTTATCATTGCGGCCCCGCACACCAGCAACTGGGATTTGGTTCATGCCCGATCAGCGTTTTATTTGATGGGAATTCCTCTCAAGTTTACCATAAAACAGGAATGGTTTCGTCCTCCGTTTGGGTGGCTTACCAAAGCAATGGGCGGTTTGGCAATTGATAGAACTCCAAAACAACCAGGTGCTGAGCGCAAAAGCATGACCGAAGCTATGAGCGACCTTTTTAAGGAGCATCAAACCTTGGCAATGATGGTCACGCCCGAAGGAACGCGTGCGCTGAGAACAGAATGGAAAATGGGATTTTACCACGTTGCGGTTGGGGCTGGGGTTCCAATTGCACTTGGCTATTTGGATTACAAAAGGAAACATGCTGGCGTTGGTCCCATCATCCATCCAAGTGGAGATATGGAAGCTGATTTGCGCAAGATTATGGCGTTTTACAAAGACATTGCGCCAAAACATCCAAAGAAATTCTCATTGGATTTGCGGTATTGTTAAGATTAGGAAACCGCCCTCATTCTGCGTGCAACAAGAATGGCGATAAGAGAGGCAGCGATTGCCAAGTAACCCACTATGTCATAGTTTTGATAGACGCCAGATGCGGTTTTCACCACGATTATCCCTGCAGCATAACTGGCCACGCCAGCTCCTAATTGCTGAATGGCTGAGTTTACACTCATAAATCCACCGCGTCTTTCAGGTCTTACAGAAGATGTTATCATGGTCATTGCTGGAATGATACGTCCAGAAATAAGGATGAACATGATACTAGTAATAACCAGTACCGCGTAGAGATTCATTTGGGGCAGATGGGTAATTATCCAAAGTGGGACGAGCGATAACAGAGTCACAACCGTAAAGAACTTTAGCTGTCCGTACTTGTCGGCCCATTTGCCGAACAGTGGCGCGGAAAAAAGCGTGCAGAACCCACCGACCAAATAGATGTATGACAATTGGCCTTCCGTGAAACCAACGTTTGAAACCATGTAGGGTGCAATGAATGTGATAACGCTGAACTGACCCAACATCAGAAGCACAATAAAAAAATGAGCATTGAATTGGTTTCTGTTGGCAAACATTTCGCGCAGAATGGTAGCTGGATTTTCAATGCCATGTTTCAAATGCCCATTCACATTGGGAACCATTTTCACGTTGAAGGCCAGAATCGGTAATCCGATGATTCCGAGAAATAGAAAAGGAGCTTGCCATCCGAATTTATTCGCCAAAAACAATCCAAAGGGAACTCCGAAAACCGATGCCGCAGAGAAGGCCGCCATGATGGTGCCCATTGTTTCCGACCGTTTTTCAATGGTGGTCAGATCGCCTACAATGGAAAGAACCGTTGCTCCAAGTAGTCCGCCAAAAGCGCCTGTTGCGCAGCGGGCAAACAGCAACATTTCGTAAGAATTGGAAAGGGCGCAGGCAAATGTTCCCAAAAGAAAACCAGCATACAGGAAGATGAGCGAATGTTTGCGGTCAAAACGGTCCATGAAGAACGAACCGAACAGTCCGACAATTCCCGCACTGAAAGTGTAAGCGGCTACTAAAAGCCCGAATTCTTGGGGCGAGATGTTCCAAATGCGTTCCAACTGTGGTCCAAGCGGCATCATTATCATGAAATCCATGATGTGCGTGAACTTGATGAAAGCTAGAAGATAGGTAAGCTGTTTGGTCATATATGGTACGAGGCGGCAAAGGTGGGTATTCAATCGAAACCAGTACACACCTTTTTTGTTGCCTTCCATATTGCACAAAAACAAAGAGCGGACCCTTTCGGACCCGCTCTTTACCCCAACCAACCACTCTCAACTACTTCTTTTTCAACTCTTCCTCAATCATTCCGAAGAACTGATCCAGTTTAGGCATGATAACGATACGTGTTCTGCGATTTGCGGCACGGCCATCTTTAGACCCATTGTCCATGATTGGCACAAATTCGGCACGACCTGCAGCAGTGATTCTCTCAGGAGCAATCTTGAAATCGTTCTGAAGAATTCTCACCAACGAAGTTGAACGCTTCACGCTCAGATCCCAGTTGTCTATCAATTCGCCTCTGTTGAAAGGAACATTGTCTGTGTGACCTTCAACCATTACATCCAACCATGGTTTTGATGATAGGATAGTTGCAACCTTACCAAGAACCGATTTTGCATTGGCATTTATTGCGTAGCTACCGCTTTTGAAAAGGAACTTGTCAGAAATTGATACGAACACAACGCCTTTTTCCACCTTCACAGTGATGTCATCGTTATACAGGTTTCCAAGTGCGCCTTTGATACTTGTAACAAGCGCAATGGTAACCGAGTCTTTACGGTTCATGGCTTGGTTCAAGGTTTTGATACGCAAATCCTGCTCGTTGATCTTCTCCAATGATTTTTCCAAGTTGGTAGCTCCTTTTGCCGTCAGCATAGTCATATCGCCAATGTTGTTGATAAGCTGATCATTTTGCGAACGCAGATAATCCAACGAACCTTCTGAAGCTTTAAGAGCCGACTGACATGCAATCAACTCTCGCTGGGCATTAGCCAAATCCGATAGATTTTTGCCATGAAGTTCCTTGAGGGCATCAAGTTCGCTACCCTGTTTGGAGAACTTCTTGTTAGAAACGCAGCTGCTCAATAGGAGTGCTGATAAACTGATCACTAGTACTTTTTTCATTTTAAAGTTAAACGTTTATTGTTGCCGCAAAAGTAGACTGCATTTACGCTGATAGAATTAAAATGAGATGAAAATTGAAATCGCAGAAAACTAACTTTTTGAGCACAAAAAAGCCGAGCCATTTGAGTTGCTCGGCTTTGAAATAATCAATACTCAGATAGGCTATTTCGCTTCTTTCAGCCCCTCTTCAA
>Ga0105053_10004418_pt1 | contig 20756 bp, 16 predicted proteins | sample BON01_FD_78093 | JGI IMG/M metagenome (GOLD analysis project Ga0105053, IMG submission 78093) | Freshwater microbial communities from Lake Bonney liftoff mats and glacier meltwater in Antarctica - BON-01 | ecosystem: Environmental > Aquatic > Freshwater > Ice > Glacier meltwater | place: Lake...
CGCGAGATGCGCGCCATCTCGGCGAATTCGATCAGGTTTTCACGCCGTTTGGTCTGCTTGATCTCATGGGCGTGGGCCAGCAGGTTTTCGAGATCGCCGTATTCGTTGATCAGCAGGGCGGCGGTCTTGATGCCGATGCCGGGCACGCCGGGCACGTTGTCGACCGAGTCGCCCGCCAGCGACTGGACCTCGACCACCTTGTCGGGGGGCACGCCGAATTTTTCCATCACCTCGGGCGCGCGAATCTCCTTGCCCTTGAGTCCGTCGTACATGACGACGCCGTCCTCGATGAGCTGCATCAGGTCCTTGTCGGAGGAGACGATGGTGACCTCGGCGCCGGCCTCGCGCGCGATGCGCGTATAGGTCGCGATGATGTCGTCGGCCTCCCAGCCCTCCATCTCGATGACGGGCAGGTTGAAGGCGCGCGCGGCCTCGCGCATCAGCGGAAACTGCGGCACCAGATCCTCGGGCGCATCGGGCCGCTGGGCCTTGTACTGATCGTAGATCTCGTTGCGGAAGGTCTTCGAGCTGTAGTCGAAGATGCAGGCGATGTGATCGGCGTCGGTGCCGTCGATCAGCTTGATCAGCATGTTGCAGAAACCCATGACCGCGTTGACCGGCGTTCCGTCGGAACGGGTCATGGGCGGCAGGGCATGGAAGGCCCGGAAGATGAATCCGGAACCGTCGATCAGATAGACGTGTTTGGGTGTGTCGGCCATGGCGCCAGTCTAACAGCCTCGGGGGCGTTTGAACGAGACCCCCGTTGCGGCCCGGCCGTGCCGGTTCAGGCGCGCCCGGTCAGTTCCTCGTCGTGGTCGACCGGAGGACGCCCGGCAAGGATCGCTGCGGCGGCAGGGTGTTTCATCCAGACGAAACGGCGGTCGCAATAGCCACAGTCGATGAAGCCGTGGGTGTGCAGGTCATAATAGACCTTCGGGTGGCCCAGCGCGCCGCCACCGCCGTCGCAGGCGACCTTGGCATCCAGGCTTTCGATCACTTCGGGCGGCTCAATCGTCATGGGTCACAAACCTTCGCTGATGGCGCGGGATCATACGCAGGACGCCGGCGAAGGCAACGCCCGCGCGCCTGCAACCCGTGGCGGGGGCTGCTGGCGCGCGAACGTGAGGCTCAGGCCCGTTCAGGTTCGAGATCGATCGACCAGAGGGCGTTGTCGGCGGCGTCCCGCAGGGTCACGGTCATGACCTGGCTGGCGCCGTCGATGCGGACATGGCCGAAGAACTGCAGGCCGTCGCTGGGCGGCAGGTTGACCTGACCTTCGGCGGGTGCCTTCTGATAGACGACCTGCGGCCCGAAGGTGTTGTCGAGACCGTTGGGCCCGAAGGTGCCGGCGTTCAGCGGGCCGGAGACGAATTCCCAGAACGGTGCGAATTCCGTGAACTTCGCGGCTGTCGGGTCGTAGCGGTGGGCGGCGGTGTAATGCACGTCGGCGGTGAACCAGACGACGTTGCGGATGGCGTTGTCGCGGATGAAGCGCAGCAGGCGGGCGATCTCCAGCTCGCGGCTCAGGGCAGGGCCGTCGCCGTTGCCGACGGCCTCGAAGTCGGTCTCGCCGTCAGGCACCAGGAGGCCGATCGGCATGTCCGAGGCAATCGCCTTCCAGGTGGCGTTGGACGACAGCAGTTCGCGCTTGAGCCAGGCCAGCTGGTCGGCGCCCAGGAACGGCGTTTCGATCTCCTCGCGGTTGGGTGTGTTGGGGCCGCGGTTGGTGCGCATGTCGAGAAAGAAGATGTCGAGCATGGCGCCGCGCCGGATCACCCGCTCGATGCGCATGGCCCCGGAGGGATCGGTGCGGATCGGCATGTATTCGAAAAAGGCCTGGCGCGAGTTGGCCGCCAGCAGGCTGGAGGACTTCACGGTGTAACGCTCGTCGGCCAGCAGCATCTCGCCGGGGTACCAATTGTTGAGCGTCTCGTGGTCGTCCCACTGCACCAGCATGGGCACCTCGGCGGCAAGGGTGCGGACATTCGCGTCCAGCAGGTTGTAGCGGTAGTTGCCGCGGTATTCGGCCAGGGTCTCGGCGACCTTGGTCTTCTCGGGTGTGACCAGGTTCTGCCAGATCGTGCCGTCGACCAGCGTCACTTCTTCCTTGAGCGGGCCATCGGCATAGATGGTGTCGCCGCTGTGCAGGAAGAAATCGGGGTTATGGGTACGCATGGTCTCGTAAATCGTCATGCCGCCGCGCGATTCGTCGATGCCCCAACCCTGGCCGGCGGTGTCGCCCGACCAGGTGAAGGTGATGTCGCCGGTGCCGGGCGTGCGCAGGCGGCCCCTTGCCGGCTCGCTCATGACGCCGGGATTGGCCAGATCCTCGAAGCTGACCGTGTAGAACACGGTCTGGCCGGCAGGTAGGCCCTCCAGTTCGACCTTGGCGGTGAAGTCGCTGGTTTCCAGCACGGCCGGGCTGACGGCACGCTGGGCATTGGCCATGGATTCGGTCGTGGCGTAGTCGACGATCATGCGTGCCGGGCGGTCGCAACGCGACCAGATCACCGCATTGCCGCCCGAGACATCGCCCGACTGGATGCCATTGACGATCAGGGGACGCTCGCCCGCACTCTGGGCCGGCGCCCGGCGTGCGGCGAGCATCGTGCCGAGCAGGCTGGTGGCGGCCGCGCCCTTCACGAGGCTGCGGCGGGTGAGGGGAAGTTTGCTGGCGGTCATGGCGGGCTCCTGTAGATCGGGCTGGCGAAACGACAGCCACCCTGCCGTGGTGCCGTGACATCCGCTCGACGGTCCTGCGTCGGCTGCGTGACACCTGTGGATGTTCACCCGGCGGGGGAGGCGAAAGCCCCGTGGGATCGTGTATAACCCCGCCATGATGCCTGACCTCGCTATCGACATTCGCGGCCTGACCAAGACCTACGGCAAGGGCCCCAAGGCCAAGCAGGCGCTCAAGGGGATCGACCTGCAGGTCCCCCGCGGCGCCTTTTTCGGCCTGCTGGGCCCCAATGGCGCGGGCAAATCGACCATGATCAACATCCTGGCTGGCCTCGTCATCAAGTCGGGCGGCAGTGCCCGCATCTGGGACTGGGACATCACGGCGAACCCGCGCGAGGCCAAACGCGCGATCGGCGTCGTGCCCCAGGAACTCAACATCGACCCCTTCTTTTCGCCGCGCGAGGCCATGGAGCTTCAGGCCGGGCTTTACGGCGTACCGAAAAAGGCGCGCCGGACCGACGAGATCCTGGCCGCCGTGGGCCTGTCCGAACAGGCCGATACCTATGCCCGGCGCCTGTCGGGCGGCATGCGCCGGCGCCTGCTGGTGGCCAAGGCGATGGTCCACTCGCCGCCCGTGATCGTGCTCGACGAACCCACGGCCGGCGTCGATGTCGAACTGCGCCGCAGCTTCTGGGCCTATATCCGCACGCTCAACGAGGCCGGCGTCACCATCCTGCTGACGACCCATTACCTGGAGGAGGCCGAGCGGTTCTGCGACGAGATCGCCATCATCAACCATGGCGAGCTGATCGTGCGCGACACGCCCGCGGGCCTCAAGCGCCGGCTGGATACCAAGATTCTGATGCTGCGCACCGAAGAGCGCATCGACAGCCTGCCCGAGACGCTGGTCGGCCTGGACGCCCGCGTCACGCCCAACGGCCGCCTGCAGATCCGCTACAAACCCAGCCAGGCTCAGGTCGAGGATGTGCTCGCCCGGGTTCGTCAGGCAGGTCTGACCATCGCCGATCTATCGACCACCGAGGGCGACCTCGAGGATATCTTCGTTGCGTTGACCAGCGACCGGCCGGCACCACCCGTCCAGGTCGCGGAGTAGGCGCGCCACCAGCAAGGGGAGGTAGCCATGGGCCAGACACGTTACTTCAGCCGTATCGAAAGTCCGATCGGCACGGTCGAGATGGTGATCGCCGACGGCGCTCTGGAACTGCTCGATTTCCGAGACGAGGACAGCGACCGCCTCGATCGTTTCATTGCCCGCCGTTATCCCGATGGCCTGCCCCCTGAACGCACCGACACCAGCGGCATCGCCGATGCCGTGGCGGCCTATTTCGCCGGTGATCCCGGCGCCATCGACGACCTTCCGGCAGCCCCGAAGGGCACCGTGTTCCAGGAAACCTGCTGGACCGCCCTGCGCACGATTCCCGGCGGCACCACGATCAGCTACCGCCAGCTTGCCGAGCGCATCGGTCGGCCGACCGCGACCCGCGCCGTCGGCTTGGCCAACGGCCAGAACCCGGTCAGTCTGGTCGTGCCCTGCCACCGCGTGATCGGCGCCGACGGCAGCCTCACTGGCTACGGCGGCGGCCTGCCACGCAAACTCTGGCTCCTGCGCCACGAGGGCGCTTTGCCGCCCGAACAGGGCAATCTGGCGCTCTGAGGCCCCCTGGCGCGGCTTGTTTCGCCCGGGTCCCTGTCCTATGTTCCGGCCCGACGGTCCCGTAGCTCAGCTGGATAGAGCGCTGCCCTCCGAAGGCAGAGGTCGTGAGTTCGAATCTCGCCGGGACCACCATCCAACGCAATGATAGATCGGTCGGTCGGGCCTGCGGCACCAGGCCGCCAGGCCCTGTCTACTCGACCATGCGACGAAGCCCGGTGTGACCGGCGTCACATCCAGCGATTGCACAAGACCTCTGCTCCAATCCCCTGAGGCATACTTGTTTCCGTTTCTCAGGAATGGCGCATCCGGTCCGCCCTTGAACGTTTCAACCGGGGGTGGCTGCCCGATGCGTTCGGTTCCAGGATGGGCGGTGCGCCGATGCGGGGCTGGTTGCGGGTTCGCAAGGACGGCATAGTTGGTCAACCGACCAATTCAGTGAAGGGGTGGCAGAGCGATGCCGCGATCAGACGTGGACGGCCACGGCAGAACGTTCGGTGCGCGATTGGGCGTGGCGGCATGGGCGATCGCGGCGCTGGTGGCGACGCAGGCGGCTTCCGCCGACGTCAACGAGGCCGAGCTGGAGTCGATCTCGATTCCAGACAAGGTCGAAACGTCCATCGGCACGCTGGAATTCTTTGACGGTGTGCCCACGGCCAACACCGTTGGCCCGGTTTACGACAACCTCGATCGGATGCGCGCGGTCGGTGTCTTCCTCGACAACGTCGGCGCGGTTTCGCTTCACTACATTCTGGTCGGACTTGCCGGGGCAGGTGCCGACAGGACCAACCGGATCGCGATCTTCGAACAGCTCATGGATTCGCAGACCCTGGTGGTGACGGCCAACACCGCGACACTCTATGCCTATGGCAGCACCGACCTGGCGATCGACGGGCCGACCGTGATCGAGGTGCCGCCCGGCGTGCTCGGCTTTCTTGACGACGGCTGGCAGAGGTTCGTCGGCAATATTGGCGTCAGCGGCCCGGACGAGGGCAAGGGCGGCAAGTACCTGGTGCTGCCGCCGGGTTACGAGGGCGACGTGCCGGATGGCTATTTCCTGCTCGAGCCATCGACCAACCAGAACGTCCTGTTCCTGCGCGGTTCGCTCAAGGACGGCCTGAAGGCCGCCGTCGAGAACATCTCCTCCGGGCTGAAGGTCTATCCGCTGAAGGACGCTGCGAACCCGGAGGCGACCGAGTTCGTCAACATGTCGGGAAAATCCTTCGACACGGTGTTTCCCAGCGATTTCAGCTATTTCGAACTCCTGAACGAGATCGTTCAGTCCGAGCCGATCGAGGCCATCGGACCGGAGGTGCGCGGTGCGCTTGCCGCGATCGGCATCATCAAGGGCCAGCGCTTTGCCCCGGATGCGCGCATGAAAGCGCTGCTGACGGAGGCGGCCCTGATCGGCAGCGCCACGGCGCGTGTGATGACCTTCTATCCGCGCATCGACGGCGTGGCGCTCTATCCCGACAGTGCCTGGTCAACGCCGTTCGCCAACAGGAACACCAGCTTCGAAGCTGATGGGACCATGGGTCTGGATGCCAGGGTCCTGTACTACTTCAACGCGGGCGGTGTGGCCCCGGCCATGGCGGCGACGCATGCGGGCGTCGGGTCCGACTATGGACTGGCATACCTCGACGCCGACAAGCAGCCCTTTGACGGCTCCAGGACCTACAAGCTGCATCTGCCGTCCGATGTGCCCGTGAACGACTTCTGGGCCGTCACCCTCTATGACAGCCAGACGCGCTCGATGCTCCAGACCAGTCAGAAGTTTCCGACCGTCGGCAGCCAGACCGAGGGGATCAGGAAAAACGACGACGGTTCCTATGACCTCTACTTTGGCCCCGAGGCGCCCGAGGCCATGGAAAGCAACTGGCTCCAGACTGTTCCGGGCAAAAGCTGGTTCACCATCCTTGGGATGTATGGCCCGCTTGATCCGTGGATCGACAAGACCTGGCGCCCGAGCGAAATCGAGCTGGAGCGCTGACGACCGTGTAGCTTGCGGTCCCTGCCGATCACCGGCGGCCTGCGGCTGACGAACCGGCAGGGCTGTCGTTGGCGTTCGCGCGGATGGGGCCGGTCATGTCCGGTTTGGCGCGCGACGGCGCAGACGCTGCCCAGAAGGTTCCGGAAACCGCGATGCTAGAGGCCGACGACGTTTCCATCCACGGCGCGGACCGGCTGCGGTACCTGCGCGCACGCCTGCTGGATGGCGCGCTGACGCTGAGGGAACGCTTCCTCCTTGCCGAGGAGTTCACCTCCTACGGCCTGCCCGGCGAGGCCCTGCCCGTGATTGCAGGACTCAGACAGGACGTCAGCAATGCGAGCGCACTGCGCTATCTGGAGCGGCTCGTGCGGGTGAATGCCTATGTCGCTGGCATCGAGAACCCGATCACGGAACAGAACGATCCCGAACGCCACGCCAGGCTGCTGTCGCCGAGGTCGAGCTTCTGGACGTCGACGGTCGCGCCCAACCGGCTGATCGTCGTTTTTGCGACCTCCCACAACAGTTTCTACCTCGCATTCCCGGTGCTGCATGCCGTGCTAACGGTGTTTGGCTGTTCCATCCTCTACGTCAAGAACCCGGGCAGGGGCATGTATGCCGGAGGTTCGCCGGGGCTTGGCGGGTCGATCGACGCCATGGCGGCCCGCCTTGTCGACTTGTGCGCGCGCAGAAGCATCGACGATGTCCATGTCTGCGGTTTTTCTTCGGGCGGCTACGCCGCGCTTTTTGCGGCGGGCATCCTGAGGGCATCGTCGTTCCTGGGGTTCGGCGTCAAGACCGACTGGTCGGCCGATTCGCCGCTCAAGGCTGTCGCCGGCCGCGCCGCGCCGGATGAGGATGACCGGCGAAACAACACGCTGGTCAACCTGCGCGATCATGCCGCCATGGCCGACATCGGCGCGGCAGAACTTTACTACGGCGCGCTCGATCCTTCGGACACGGCGCATGCGCAGAACATGCGCGATCTCGCCAACTTCTCCATGGTTCCCGTTGCCGGGGCCAGCCACAGCGTCATCCAGCACCTGATGGCCCAGGGCCGCTTCGATGACGTGCTGGCCCGGTTCATGGGCGGCAAGCCGAGCTGACGGGCGCCAACCGCCGGCCGCACTGCGACCGGCGGCATGGCGGCGCCTCAGACGAGCTGCAGGAAGATCAGCACCAGTCCGACAACCGAGACGGCCCAGACGGCGGTGCGCAGCCAGGGGATGCCGGCGACGTAGATCACGGCATAGGCCAGGCGGGCCCAGAAGAAGAGCTGGACGCCCAGCAGGGTCATGGCGTTGGAGACGCCCGCGGCATGGGCGACCAGCACCAGCGCGGCAAACAGGACCAGGCTTTCGAGCATGTTGCGGTGCGCGCGCTGGGCGCGTCCGGCCCAGCCCGTGCAGGCCGGTACGGCGTCACGGTTGCCGACCAGAGTCGGCAGGCCGACCTGCAATGTGGCGCCGCTCGCGGCGACCAGCATCTGGGCAAAGGCCAGGGCGAGCGCCCAGACCAGCATCGTCAGTTCAGGAGTCATGGCGGATATCCCCCGTTGGCGCCGGCAATCCGCCGGCCCGGCAGGATACCACGGGACGAGGCCGTCACCTTGACCTCGTCCCGGGTGTTAACCTCAGGGCTTGAGGCTGATGCTCTCGGTACGTTCGCCGCAGTAGTAGCAGCAGTCGTCGCAGTACTGGCTGTTGTCGATGCCCACGCCCCAGTACTGGCTGCTGTCGCCGCGGACCCAGGCGCCGTAGCAGATTAGCTCGCCGCTCGAGCATTGCAGATTGTAGGTCTGGGCATTCCAGTCATCGAGGACATAAACCTCACCGCCGCCGGGCCAGGCCCGATCATAGTCCTGACTGTAGAACTCCAGGCTGACGACGTTGGGATGATCGCTCTGGACGACCCATTGCAGATTGTCGGCCTGCGCCGACTGGCCGGAAAGGCCAAGAATGCCGGCAAGCACCAGCACTGCCACACACACTTTCGAAATCATCATCCACTCCCAGGAAGGCAAGAACGCGTTGTCGTTTCGGGAGCCCCCCGGCATCCCGGGACAAGTCTAGGCCGGGCAGAGGAGGATGGGCAGGCGGATTTGACTAAAAATCGACCGGCCGGTCAGCGGCCGCGGATCCAGAAGACCAGGCCGACGAAAATCGCCAGCAGCACGACAACGCCGGCGATCACCGCATTGGTGTCGCCGATCACATAGGCCATTTTCTTGAGTGTGCGGGTTGCCGTCCCCAGGGCGCTGCCGCCATCGCGTTCGGAGCCGAACAGCAGCATGGCGATCACGCTGCTGCCGATGATGACGGTGGCTGCGGCCAGGGTCTTGCGAATCTGCTTCATCATGGGAGCGTTCCAGCTTGTGTTGCCGGTCGGGGTCCTGCTGGTGTGCATTCTACTCTCCCTCCGGCGGCTCCGCTGCCCCAATCGGGACCGGTGGCTCTGCGTTCCGGCGTCGCCGCCGGTTTGCCCTTGTCGGGGGATCATCCCCACGCCTTGGATGTGTGGCCCGGCCACCGGCGCGCCAGTGACAGGGCGCACAGGTGTTGTCGATCGATCCGGCGCGCCTTTGAACGCGGGCCTTTCGGGGACCGCCCGCGATGGTCTAGAACCGCCCAAAGCAGAGGAGACGAGCAATGGCGACATGGGTACGCGGCGGCAAGGTTTACGATGGCGCGGCAGGGAACTGGCGCGATGTTGACATCCGCATCGAGGACACCCGTTTCGTCACGGTCGGCAACGCCGGAAAGCCCTCGGGTGACGATTTCGTCGTCGACGTCGCCGGCGCCTTCCTGCTGCCCGGACTGATCGACTGTCACGTCCACATCTGCGTGCCGACCGAAACCGCCGACCACAACAATCCCTGGGCCGGCCATCTGCCCGGCGAGATCGCGATCTATGCCGCCGAGGCGGCCAAGCGCACCCTGATGGGCGGCATCACCACGGCGCGCGACGTCGGCGGCTGGGACTATCACGAGATCGCGGTGCGCCAGCTCATCCGCCGGGGCAAGATCCCGGGGCCTCGCCTGTTCTGCGCCGGCCGCCTGCTTTCGATCACCACCTCCACGGTGATGAGCTTCCCCGGCATGTACGAGGTCGCCGACGGGCCCGAGCAGGTGCGCGCGGCAGCACGGCGCCAGCTCGCCATGGGCGCCGACCTCATCAAGGTCATGGCGACCGGGGCGCTGACCTCGACCGAATACGAGGATGCCCGCGCCATCCAGTACACCCTGGAGGAGCTGCAGGCCGCAGTCGCCATTGCCGAGGAGAACTTCAAGCACTGCGCGGCCCACGCCCATGCCGCCAGCGGCATCCGCAACGCTGCGCTGGCCGGCTGCGCCAGCGTCGAACACGGCAGCTTCGGCGATGAGGACTTCTATGCCCTGATGGCCGAGAAGGGCACCTTCCTGGTGCCGACCTCCTGCGTCACCACCGCCATGCTGGCCGACGAGGCGGTGGCTGCCGGGATTCCGCGCCATCACCATGAGCGTTACGTCAGTTTCGAGGACGTCCATCACAAGAACATGGCACTGGCCAAGCGCATCGGCGTGCCCATTGCCATGGGCACCGACGCCGGGACGCCGGGCAACCACCACGGCGACAACACCCAGGAACTGGTCAGCATGGTCAACGGCTGCGGTTTTTCGCCCCAGGAGGCGATCGAGGCCGCGACCATGGGCGGTGCACGCCTGCTGCGCCAGCAGGACAATCTGGGCAGTATCGAGACGGGCAAGCTTGCCGACGTCGTCGGTTTTGCCGCCGACCCCCTGGCCGATATCCGCGCCGTCCGCGACGTCCGTTTCGTGATGAAGGACGGCGCCGTCGCGCGTAACGATCTCTGAGGCGATGAACCGTTGCCGTCTGCTGCGCGCCTTGCGGGCTGTCTTGGCCGCGGCCGTGATGGTCGGCGCGGTTCCCGCACCGGCCGGTGCTGCCGATCCGGTCGCCCTGCTGGGGGCGGCATCGCCCGAGGAAAGCGCTCTGGGCGGCGATGCCCGCCTGCTTGCATGGCAGCTCGTGGATCGTGCCGGAGCAGCGCGGCCGCTCGAACTGGTGGTGATCGCCATTTCCGGCGGTGCCGCGGCCTGGCGCGTGCTGCCGGTTGATGCGGTGGGATCGCGCGCGACCCTGCTCGGCGGGCTGTCCTGCCCGCAGGGCATCGCGCTCACCAGCGGCGGTTTTTTCACTGCCGAACAGGGCGGGGTTTACGCGCCCCTGGGCCTGGCTCTTGGCGACGGCATCACACTCTCGCCGTTCTCGCCGCGCCGTTGGGGCGGGGTGCTGGTGCGCCAGGGCGAACGCAGCGCCATCGTGCCCCTTGCCGGGTTCACGGCTGACACGGCCTGGGATCAGGCCCTGCAGTCCTCGCCCATCGTCGTCGCGGGCAGCGCCAACGACATGCCGGCCGACGACGGGCGGCTCGACAATCGGCTCGCCATCGGCCTCGACGGTGATGGCGGGCTGGTCGTCATAGGCGCCTTCCGCGACGGCGGTGGCGCCGTTTCGCTCCATACCCTGGCCGAACTCATCCTTGCCCTGGAAGCTGCTGCCGGTATTGCGGTCGACAGCGCGTTGGCGCTCGACGGCGGCTCCAGCGCCCAGATCCTGCTGCCGGTCGCCGGCCGGTCCTGGGGCGGGGCGCTGCCGGGCTACATGCCCAATGCGCTCTGCCTGGCGGCGCCGGGGTCGTGAATCCGGCGGGCTTGGCCGCCGGGGCGAAATCAACCTAGAGTCGCAGCGAGTCGTTTCCCCGGGGGGAGGAAAGCCATGGGCGCGTGGCATCTACCGGCAGTTCTGGTGCTTTCGTTGGGTCTGGCGGCCTGTGCCGGCTCGATGCATCAGTTGCCGCTGATCTCGGAGAACGAGGTCATCCAGGCCAGCAACGAGATCACGGACGCGCCGGCACTGCATACGGTGCGGCGCACGACCGGCCAGAACCAGGCGCTGGTCCTGCGTGCTGCCGCCCGCCTGCAGAAAGCGGCCTATCCCCTGTGCAACCAGGTCGGCCACAGCCCCTGCCGCTTCGACGTCGTGTTCGATCCTTCCGACGAGGTCAACGCCTATGCCAGTGGAACCGACCAGATCGTCATCTACGAAGGCCTAGTGAAGTTTCTGGAGACCGAGGACGAGGTTGCCGCCGTGGTCGCCCACGAGATGGGCCACCACATCGCCGGCCATCTCGACAAGACCCAGATGAACGCCAGCGCCGGCGCCATCGTCTCGGCAATTCTCTACACCGCCGTGATCGCTGCGGCGACCGGCGGCAATGTCGATCCCGATGTTTTCAACAGCGGACTCAACAGTTCGGCCCAGCTTGGCGCCTCGGTCGGACAGCTCTCGTTCAGCAAGGAACACGAGCGGGAGGCCGACTACATCGCCGCCTACATGCTGGAACGCGCGGGCTACGACCTCAACCGGGCACGCCGCCTCTGGGTCCAGCTCACCAAGTCCTCGGGCAACATGCAGACCGACATGTTCGACACCCATCCTGCCGGCCCCGACCGTCTGGCCGCCTGGGACGTCGCCGTCGCCGAGGTCGAAGCCAGCGACGACCTGCTGCCGGAGATGAAGTAGCCGGCGGTGCCGTTTGCGGCGCGCTCGCACCGACAAGGGCTTCGTCCGGCCACTGTTGTGCGTCAGACAGCCTGAGAGCCGGTCCACTTGCTCACGGAATGACAGGAAACGCGGGAATCCGGGATGAATTCTCATCGCGGGTTTGCGGGGCACATAGCCGGGTTCGTGCAATGACATCCGATCATGTAGAAGCGGTACACACCCACAGCTGTAAAATTCCTTCAAATCCAAATGTAGGTGATCCCGGCCACAGGCCCGTTTCGTACGCAGCCTGCTCGTGGCGCAAGCCTTGCTTCAATGTCCGGGCCGCAATGAGCGAACAGGAATCTTGAATGTGCTGCCGTGACTCTCCGGCAGCGCTTCGGCAGGAGTGCTTGATGGAATACCCGAACGCGACCTTCGATCCGGCACATCTGCCCGATCCTGCGACCCTGTTCGAAATTCTTCCCGGGCTGGCTTATCGCAGCCGCTGGGACGATTGGCCGGCGGTGACGTTTGTCAGCGCGGGTGTCAGCGCGCTGACCGGTTATTCGCGTGACGAAATCCTGGGTGCGCCGACGGGGCCGGTCGGCAACCTGATCCACCCGGACGATGTGTCCAGGGTTCGCCAGGCCCTTGCGCAGGCTGTGGCAAGCGGTGAGTCCTGGCGTATCAGCTACAGGTTGCGCCATCGCCTGGGGCACGAGGTCGAGGTCCTCGATCGCGGTCGTGTCGAGCCACGGAGCGAGGAAGGCGCCGTCCATCTTGCCGGTTTCATCGAGGATGTTTCCGAGCGGGAGAGCGGCCGGCGCGATCTCGAGCAGGCGCGTTTCCTGATGGCTTCGATCATCGACAATGTCCCCGCCCTGGTGTTTCTCAAGGATGCCGAGGAACTGCGTTTTGAAATGGGCAACCGCGCGCTGGAGGAACTGCTGGGCCGACCCTTTACACAGCTTCAGGGCGTGACCGACTACGATGTCTTTCCCGCCGAACAGGCGGTTGCCTTCCAGGCCGACGACCGGCGGGCGCTGGCCAGCCCGGTTCCGATCGTGATCGAGGAGGAGCCGATCTCGTCGGTGACGGGTGAACTGCGCTACCTGCGCACCGCCAAGACTGCACTGCGCAATGCCCGGGGCGAGGTCGCCCATCTGCTGGGAATTGCGCTTGATATCACCGAGCAGCGCAATGCGCAGGCCGCCGTCAAGGCGGCCGAGGCGCACATGCGCGCCGTGCTCGACGGCTTGTTTGCCTTCGTTGCGGTTGCCTCGCTCGGGGGTGTCCTGACAAGTGCGAACAGGGCGCCCCTGGAAGCGGCCGGGCTGCAATCGGGCGATGTCGTGGGCAAGAAGGTCTGGGACACACCATGGTTCCTTCACAGCCGAGAGGCGCGCACTCAGCTTCGCGACGCCTGCGAGCGCGCCGCTGAAGGCAAACCGCTGCGTTTCGATACCGTGGCGCGGATGGGCACGCGCGATGTCGCTTTCGACCTGATGCTGTCGCCTCTGAAGGACGCAACGGGTGCGGTGACCCAGATCGTCCTCTCGGCCGTCGATATCAGCGAGCGGCGCGCCGCCGAGAATGAACTCAGAAAACTCAATTTGGAGCTCGAACGCCGCGTCGCGATGCGCACCGCCTCCCTGCGCGAAAGCGAGGCGCGTTTCCAGAGTGCAATGCAGCATTCGGCCATCGGCATGGCGCTGGTCTCGCCCGAGGGCCGCTGGCTCGACGCCAACCATGCGACTTGCCGGATCACCGGCTATACGCGCGAGGAGCTGCTGCAGACGAACTTCCAGAACATTACCCATCCCGACGACCTTGAGGCTGATCTCTCCAACCTGCGGCAACTGCTGGCCGGCGAGACCGAGAACTTCGAGATGGAGAAACGCTACGTCCACAAGGCCGGGCACTTCGTCTGGGTCCTGCTGAGCGTCTCGCTCGTGCGCTCGCCCGACGGCTCGCCGAACTATTTCATTTCCCAGATTCAGGAGATCACGGCCCGCCATCAGGTCGAAGCCGCCATGCAGGCGGTCTCGACCGATCTGATCGCACTGGAAGGCCAGCCCTTCTACGACGCGGCGGTTCTCCGCCTGGCCGAGGTACTCGAAGCCGATGTCGCATTCATCGCGCAGCACGACCCCGCGACGCCCGAAACGGCCCAGACCATCGCGTTTGCCATGAACGGGAAAATCCTGCCCAACACGGCCTTCCCTCTGGCTGACTCGCCCTGCATGAAAGTGGTTCAGGGTGAAACCTGCATCATTGGCTCCGGTCTCCGGCGCGACTTTTCCGAGGGGGCCATGATTCGCCGCTTCGAGGCCGATGCCTATGCCGGCGAACCGATCTGGGATCGCTCCGGCCGCGTCATCGGCCACCTCGGTGTCTTTCGTCGCCTGCCGTTGGCCGGTACAACCGGGATCGAGGAAACGCTCAAGATCTTTTCTCTGGCGGTCGCCGCGGCAAAGGCGCGCGACCGCGACCGCCGGCAGTACGAGGCGCTGTTCGAGTTTGCCCCGGACGCGCTGGTCATGATCGACGGCGAGGGTTCGATCCGGCTTGTGAACCAGCAGGCCGAACAGATGTTCGGCTGGTCCCGCACGGAGTTGTACGGGCGCAAGGTGGAGATTCTGATGCCGCCCGGACTGCGCGGGGATCATGTCTCCTTGCGCCGGAAGTTCCTGGCATCGGCCATGCCGCGCGCCATGGGTGTCGGCCGCAGCGACCTCCACGGCATGCGCAAGGACGGCACTGTTTTCCCGGTCGACATCAGCCTGAGTCCGATGGAAACCGATGGCGGGCAGATGATCGCGGCGGCCGTGCGCGATGTCAGCCACCGCGTGAAGGCCGAGCAGGCGATGCAGCAGGCGCTTGCCACACTCGATGCCACGGCCGATGCCGCCTTCATGTTCGATCCCGACAGCCTGCGTTTCATCTATGTGAACGAAGGTGCGATGCAGCAGCTCGGTTACAGCCGCGAAGAGCTGCTGACCATGACGCCGGTCGATATCAAACCCCTGTACGAGGAGCCGGAATTTCGCGCCATGGTAGCTCCGCTGATCGCCGGGGAGCAGCACGTCGCCCGTTTCACGACGTTGCACCGGCACAGGAACGGCAGCGACATCGCGGTCGAGGCCAGCCTCCAGTATGTCGTGTCGGCGGGCACGAAAGGCCGCTTCATCGCCATCGTGCGCGACATCTCGCAACGTCTTGAGCAGGAGGCCGACCGTGCCGCGCGCGCCGCCGCCGAGGAGGCCAACGCCGCCAAATCGACCTTCCTGGCGACCATGAGCCACGAGATCCGCACGCCCATGAACGGTGTGATCGGCAGCATCGATCTGCTCGCCCGTTCCAGCCTGAAACCGCATCAGGCCGAACTCGCCGAGACGATCCGGGAATCCTCCTTCAGCCTGCTTGCCGTCATCGACGACGTCCTGGATTTCTCCAAGATCGAGGCAGGTCGCCTCGAACTGGAGCACGAGCCGGTCTCGATTGAGCGTGTCGTCGAGGCGGTGGCTTCCGCGCTGCGCCCACTCGCCCTGCGCAAGGCAGTCCATCTGGAGGTCTTTGCCGACCCCCGCCTGCCCGACTGGATCGTCAGCGATGGTGTCCGCCTGCGCCAGATCCTGGCCAACCTGGTCACCAACGCCATCAAGTTCTCCAGCGGCCCCCAGCAGCGGGGCAGGGTCACGGTGCGGGCCGAGCCGGCAGAATCGGGCATGTTGCGCCTGGTCGTTCGGGACGACGGCATCGGCATGACGCCGGAGGTTCAGGCGCGCCTCTTCCAGCCGTTTGTGCAGGCCGAAGCCTCGACCACGCGCCGCTATGGCGGTACCGGCCTGGGACTGACCATCTGCCAGCGTCTGATCGAGCTGTTCGACGGCCGCATTGCGGTGGAGAGCAGCGAGGGCAAGGGCTCGTGTTTCGAGGTGACAATTCCCTATGTTGCCGACCGCAGCGCTTCGCCGCCGCCGCTTCTGCCCAACGTCGCGGGATTGCGCTGCCTGGTGGTGGCCGACAGCCCCGAGTGCAGAGCCGACTGGTGCGCCTATCTCAACGCCGCCGGCGCCCTTGCCGAGCCGGCAGCATCTTACGAGGCGGCCGCGCAGCGGCTTTCCTCCCTTGGGACCGCCAGTGCCGTTGCGATTCTGCCCGGCGAGATCGCTGCGGCGCGGATCTGGCGTGCGAATCTGGTGGCCCAGGCGGGCGCGGCGCCGGGCCTGGTGATCGTCGGGCATGGACAGCGCAGGTCGCCGCGTCTGGTCGATAGCGGTATCGCCATGCTCGACGGCGATGCCATGCCGCGACGGCTGTTGCTCAAGGCGGTCGCCATCGCGGCGGGGCGCGAGAAGCCGGAAAACGAGGAGAGCCTGATCGGTCTTGCCGGCGACCGCTATGCGCCGCCCACGCGCGATGCCGCCCTGGCGGAGGGCCGGCTGGTGCTGGTCGCCGAAGACAACGACGTCAACCAGAAGGTCATTCGCCGTCAACTCGCCCTGCTCGGTCTTGCCGCCGACATCGTCGATAACGGCCGCGATGCCCTCATGGCCTGGCGCAGCGGCAACTATCCGCTCCTGCTGACCGACCTGCACATGCCCGACATGGATGGTTATGAGCTTGCCGGCGCCATACGTGCCGAGGAAGGCGAGGGGGTGCGGATCCCGATCGTCGCGCTCACGGCAAACGCCATTCGCGGCGAAGACGAACGATGCCGGCAGGCCGGCATGGACGGCTTTATCGTCAAGCCGGTCGAGCTCGAAACCCTACGGACCGCCCTGAAGGCCTGGCTGCCGGCGGTCATGACGGCAGATCGCGAAGCGCCGCAGGACGTGCCGCGCGAAGCGCCGCAGGAAGCTGCCGACAGCCTAGTGTTCGAGCGACAGGCGCTGATCCGCCTGGTGGGCGACAATCGGGAGACGATCGTCCACCTGCTCGCCAACTTCCGGGAATCGACCGCCAGTACGGTCGGCGAGATGGTGGCGGCGGTCAATGCCGGCAACCTTCCGGTGGTCGGAGCATTGGCACACCGGCTGAAGTCGTCGGCGCGCGCCGTCGGCGCCCAGGCCCTGGCGTCTGTCTGCGCCGACCTGGAGCAGGCCGCCAGGTTCGACGATGGGGCTGCCGTCACCGACCTGTTTGCCGATTTCGAGGCCACGTTCGCCGCGGCCCGTGCCGCGATCGAAGGGTACGAAGATGAAGTCGCTTGAGGTCCTTCTGATCGACGACGACCCCTTTCAGATCGAGCTGCTCACCGGGCAGCTCGATGGGCTGGGTTGCGGCAAAATCAGGGGTTTTGTCGACGTCGCGCAGGCCCTGGACGTGCTCGCCAGCCAGAGTGCGGATATCGGACTGATCTTCCTCGACCTCAATATGCCCGGAACGGACGGCGTGGAGGTCCTGCGCAGGCTGGCTGACCGGCGCTACGACGGCTCGCTGGTCCTGATCAGCGGCGAGGATTCCCGCATTGTGGAGGCTGCCGCACGATTGGCCCGCGCCCATGACCTCGACATCCTGGGCTGGCTTGCCAAGCCGTGCGGTCGTGGCGAACTCAGCGCGCTGCTGGATCTCTGGCAGGAAACGCGCAAGCCGGTGCGTCACCGCTCACACAAGCGTTACGCCCCGGCGCGCATCGCCCAGGCCATCGCGCAGGGTGAACTGAAGAACGTCTATCAGCCCAAAGTCTTCGTGCGGGACGGCATGTTGGCCGGCGTCGAGACCCTGGTGCGCTGGCAGCACCCCCAGGACGGGATCGTCTATCCCGACCAGTTCATCGCCACGGCCGAGGAGCATGGCCTGATCGGCCGCCTGACGCGCACGGTGATCGACCGTGCCATCGATCAGATCGGAGAATGGAGCGCGCAGGGCAGGCGTATTCCCGTGGCGGTCAATATCTCGATGGAAGACGTTTCCGACCCGGATTTCGCCTCCTATGTCCTCGAAGCCCTCGATCGAGGCGGTGTTTCGCCGTCCGAACTGACGCTGGAGGTGACCGAGTCGCGCCTGATGACCAATGCGCGTGCCGCGATGGAAACCCTGACGCGATTGCGTCTGCGCCGCGTCAATCTCTCGATCGACGATTTCGGCACGGGTCATTCCTCGCTCATGCAATTGCGCGATCTTCCCTTCAGCGAGCTCAAGATCGACCGCGGTTTCGTCCATGGCGCGGTGTCCAATGCGACCATCGCAGCGATCTTCGACGGCAGCATCGACCTGGCGCGTCGCCTGGGCATGACGACGGTGGCCGAGGGCGTGGAACTCGAAGCGGACTGGAACTGGCTGGGCAACAAGGGCTGCGACATCGCCCAGGGCTATTTCGTGGCAAGGCCGATGGCAGCCGATGAGGTCATGGCCTGGGCCAGGGCGTGGGAAGCCGCTTCTGTCGGCTCACCGAAGGCGGGTTGAGTCCGGCTGCACGCTGCGATGAAAAAAGGCCCGGCTGGTGACAGCCGGGCCTTCGTTCTGGTGGAGCTGGACGGAATCGAACCGACGACCTCTTGAATGCCATTCAAGCGCTCTCCCAACTGAGCTACAGCCCCGAAATCTGATCTGACGCGCGGTGTTGGGAACCGCGGGGCGGGAACCTAGGCCCGTGGAACCGGCGACGCAAGCCCCTGAAGGGCAGGCAGCGCCGTTTCCGGCGGGTTAATCGTCGTCGTTGTCGTCCCCGCCACCAACGCTGATGTCATCATCATCGTCGTCGTCGTCCTCATCCTCGAGAAGCGCGTCGGCGGCATCGTCCTCGATGTCCTCGACCTCTTCCTCTTCGTCTTCAACCACAGCGACCTTGACCGGCGCAGGCTTGCGCTTGGCCTCTTCGGGCTTGGCGCGCGACTTGCGCTTGGTTTCCGGTTCGACCGCCGTGCTGCAGGATGGGCAGACGGCAGGCGTTTTTTTCATGTCGTAGAACTTGGCCCCGCAGGATTCGCAGGTGTGCTTCGTTCCCAATTCGACTTTGGGCAACGCAGGTTCCTCCGTTGATCGACCCGAGGTCTTTGAAGTGGAGCGCGCCAATATCGCCTCGTTTGGCTGCTGTCAAAGGCAAAGTCGCATTGCCTGCAACTGCCTTACCGCCTGCGCCTCCCCATGCTATGAGGCGGCCCATGCCGCACAGCCATGACACACCCCCCGCGCAACCCGTCGATGCCCGCCCCTGCGAGGCGCTGAATGGGCGCATTGCCGTCCCCGGCGACAAGTCGATCTCGCACCGCACGCTGATTCTGGGCGGCCTCACGGTTGGCGAAACCACCGTCGAGGGCCTGCTCGAAGGCGAGGACGTGCTCGCCACCGCGCAGGCCATGCGCGCCTATGGTGCGGAGGAGAATCGGGTGGGCAAGGGAAGCTGGCGCATCCACGGCTGTGGCGTCGGCGGCCTGCGCGAACCCGAAGGCGTGCTCGACATGGGCAATGCCGGCACCGGCGTGCGCCTGCTGATGGGGCTGGCCGCCGGTTACGGCTTCACCAGCTTCTTCACCGGCGACGCCTCGTTGTGCCGCCGCCCCATGGGCCGCGTTGCACGTCCCCTCGAACGCATGGGGGCGACCATCGTCTCCCGCTCGCGCGACCGCCTGCCGTTGGCCATCACCGGCGCGGTGCCGCCGGTCGCCATCGACTACGAGGTGCCGGTCCCCTCGGCCCAGGTGAAGTCCGCGGTTCTGCTCGCCGGACTCCATGCCCCCGGCGCCACCACCATCATCGAGCGCAAGGCCACGCGCGACCACAGCGAGCGGATGCTACGCGCCTTCGGCGCCGACGTGACGGTCGAGGCGCTCGACGGCGCCACGCGCATCACGCTGGTCGGCCAGCCCGAACTGCGCCCGACGGCGATCCGCGTGCCGGGCGATCCTTCTTCGGCGGCCTTTCCGCTGGTCGCTGCCGCCTGCCTGCCGGGTTCGGACGTCACGATCACGGGCGTTGGCATGAACCCCATGCGCATCGGCCTGATCGAGACGCTGATCGAGATGGGCGCCGACATCACCATCCAGGATGCCCGCGACGAGGGCGGCGAACCCGTTGCCGACCTGCGGGTGCGCGGCGGCCGGCTGAAGGGCGTCGAAGTGCCGGCATCGCGCGCGCCCAGCATGATCGACGAATACCCCGTGCTGTCGGTCGCCGCGGCCTGTGCAGAGGGCCGCACCGTGATGACCGGCCTGGCTGAACTGCGCATCAAGGAAAGCGATCGCCTGGCCGTGATGGCTGCCGGCCTTGCCGCCAACGGCGTCGATGTCGAGGAACTGCAGGACGGCATGATCGTCACCGGAAACGGCGGACGCCCGCGCGGCGGTGCCACGGTTGCGGTCGAACTCGATCACCGCATCGCCATGTCCTTCCTGGTGCTGGGCCTGCTGGCCGAACAGCAGGTCACGATCGACGACATCACCCCGGTGGCGACCAGCTTCCCCGGCTTCATCGAACTGATGACCGGGCTGGGCGCGGGTTTCGGCGCGTGAGCGGCGGCGTTGTCATCGCCGTCGACGGACCGGTCGCGGCCGGCAAGGGCACGCTGGCCCGCAGTCTGGCCCAATGCCTGGGGTTCCACTATCTCGACAGCGGCCTGCTCTATCGTGCGACGGCCGCGCGCCTGCTTGCAGAAGGCGGCAGTGCCGGCGATGAAGCGGCCGCTGAAGCGGTCGCGCTGGCGCTTTCGGGCGAGGATCTGGAACGTTCCGACCTGCGCAGCGAAGGCGTCGGGCAGGCGGCTTCCCGAGTCGCCGCCATGCCCGGCGTGCGCGCCGCGTTGCTTGCCTTCCAGCAGCGCTTTGCCGCCACGCCGCCCGGTGTCGTCATCGACGGGCGCGACATCGGCACCGTGGTCTGCCCCGATGCCCGGGTGAAGCTTTTTGTCACCGCCAGCGCGGCCGA
>Ga0105053_10004422_pt1 | contig 20745 bp, 13 predicted proteins | sample BON01_FD_78093 | JGI IMG/M metagenome (GOLD analysis project Ga0105053, IMG submission 78093) | Freshwater microbial communities from Lake Bonney liftoff mats and glacier meltwater in Antarctica - BON-01 | ecosystem: Environmental > Aquatic > Freshwater > Ice > Glacier meltwater | place: Lake...
ATATAACGGTATATTTAAATCCCTATTCTTACAGAAACTATTTAAGCAATTGCATTACTTTATATAACGGTATATTTAAATCCCTATTCTTACAGAAACTATTTAAGCAATTGCATTACTTAATATAAGGGTATATTTAAATCCCTATTCTTACAGAAACTATTTAAGCAATTGCATTACTTTATGGTGTCTAACGACAAGTGCTGTTCAGTTCGTATTTGATTCTCCCCAATTGAAATCTAAAAATCCAGTTTCTCGCCCTAAATATGCTCATTGGTTATTATATGATATGTAGAACATTGTTGTTTTAAATTGATCACCTACGATATAATTGGCCAAGGAATTCCTGATGATCCAGTATTGCGAATGCATCGTCACTCGTTGGATGGAATACAAAACATTTAGCTCCATATGCGCGCACGTTATGAAACCGAGTTGCACCACAGGTACAAGAAACAGGGTTACTTGAATATGTTCATATTCTTTCAATTGAAAACATAATAATATAGAGGTAACGTAATTCATTTATATACCTGGTAATTATAATAATTCAGAGTTACTTCTTTTCGTAGCAACCCCATCCTTCGAGAACCATGACCCCGTTGACTTGGTGTGCTTGTGGGTAGGCACCGAAATGAGAATTCATATTCTGGTTGTATGGATACCATTTTGCTGCATTCACTCTCAATGGAGTTGGGACCGTCTGAGGAAACCCTGCAAGATAGCAATACTGATTACTCAGGTAAAATCCATTTGAAAACGACAGTCTAGCTGATTCAGCGCACCATTCAATTTGCTTAAATGAGGGATTACCACTTCCATCAGGTGTTCCATGCACACCAGTCCATTTGTTGGCAGTTAGTTTCATGTTATCTGCATCATACGTACATCGACCTGCTCCCATGAAGTCAAAACCATCTAGAGGAACCGCGGACGTATCATTCGTGCTCTGGGTTAGCGCGGATGCAAGCTCAGAGCGAAGAGTCGATCCCTGAACATTCGCTATAATACTCAACAAAGCAATCAATTTCATTTCAATACTTTTTCAGTTTCTCTTTTCGAAAGTTTTGGATTTGAGTTTTGTATTTGTTCTTCATTTCAAGATCAATCAGTTGAAATTGGAAGCGTTTTGGGGGGTTTTAACATATGGCTACAGCTACAGACTCCTACTTCGTTCCTAGAGGTGTGTGTTCAAAAAAGAATCGGAAACCCCCTAAAACAAATTGAAGTTCTACAATATTTGTAAACAAAATTGTAGGAAAGAAATAAACCCAAGAACTTAAGTTGCAACAAAAACCCCTTTGGAAAAGTATTAAAATTGTAGAAGAGATACAATTGCGTATCTGAAAACAACTTGTGGGTTCGAAAAAGCAATTTCAAATTTAGGTCGATGTTGTTCGCAATCAATCTCCTCTGTGCAATGGTTGGTCTGGCGTGTGGGCTCTCCAGTGCTACTATAAATATAAACGCAACAGATCTATCGCATCACTCGAGAGCCTGTTGGAAGCACACTGACCAACGTGGGGGAGGTGTTGTTCCGTCGTCATGCGATCCGGCATTCGACAAATCAGGGCTGCTTTGCTACCCAGAATGCAAAGAGGGATTTCATGGAGTGGGTCCTGTGTGCTGGAGCAAGTGCCCTATATATTTTACTAGCAAAGGCATTTTTTGCCTTGATCACGAAGGCAAGCCTCATTTGAAGAAAAGTTACGGTAGAGGCGTTGGTACGTATCTGAAATGCCATTCCTCTCAAGTGAGGGACCCGCTTCTATTGGGCTTGTGTTATGATAAGTGCAAGTGTACGCAACGAGGGGTAGGTCCCGTTTGTTGGGACTCCTGCGGTGGTAAATATCCTGTCGAAGGTGGAGCCATGTGTTGCACGGATAAAGAATTCTGCAAAGAGAAGTTAAAAGGCATGGGATTTAGACTCCCATTGTCAGTTGCAAAGGCTGTCCTAGATAGCGACAATGCTGTCAAAGAAATCGAAGACGTGAAGCATATCGTTGAAGAACTGCTGGGGTTTGTTTTGCCTCTCTGTCCTCAAGTATATTAAACAATAAGATTTATTTTGCTCTACATGGTGGTAGAGAGTTTAGTCTTGTGCTTTGTATTCTTTCATTATAAAACCATGATCGTTTTTCAAGTTAATTATATGAATTTATATTGAGACATTAGGACGCGGAAAGTCCCCCCGTGTTCCTGTGTGATTGTGACATTTTGTGATTTTTGTCGTCGCATCAATTGTATTCATTTTGTATTTGAATTCATTGGATTGTTTGTTACGTCAAGATGAGGATGTGGTTGGCAATACTTCTTTTGCTTTCAAATTCGGTTAATGGAGATGAGGTTTCAGAATTCGAAGTCATCGATGGTTTGCTTAATCATCATAAAGCCTGTTGGAAGCATGCTGAGGGAAGAGGCCACGGACAACTCCCGTCTTTCTGCGAATGTCACTGGGAAAGATCTCATCTTCTCTGTTACCCCGAATGTAAGGAGGGTTTCTCGGGGGCGGGACCATTGTGCTGGAGTATATGCGAAGAAGGCTTCACTAGTAAAGGCATCTTTTGCATTGACGCTCAGAGAAAGTCACATCTCAAGAAGAGTTACAGTCGAGGTGCTGGTAAAGGATTGCAATGCAATGCATCAGAGGAGATGGACTATCTAGTGCTAGGTATGTGCTATGACAAGTGTTTGAATCATCAAAAGGGAGTGGGTCCAGTTTGTTGGGATGTTTGCGACGGCAAGAAATATCCTGTGGACGGTGGAGCTGTTTGTTGCGCTACTGAATCAGTATGTAAGAAGTTGAAGCATGCCGGATTAAATTTGCCATTGTCGATAGCGAAAGCAGTTCTAGATGGAATGAGTCCAGAGAAAGAATTGGAAGACATGAAAAGTCTCATGGAAAGTCTTCTTGGTTTCAGATTACCGAACTGTCCTCGCAGAAATTTCTTCTGACAAATTTAATAGAGTTAAAATGTAGATTATTTTCAAAACCTTTCAACCAAAAAGCTGATTTTTTTGAAGTGTGAGGCACAAATTGTATGGTAAATTTCATTCTATATTGTATTATGCTTCAGTCAATAAAAATATATGCAAGACAGCCAAAGATATTCAATATTGATTTGATCATTTCAGTGTTGATGACTTTCGCGTGGATGAAACAAATTTAGCCATTTTCAAACACTATTTTTGTTGCTTCGAAATTCGAACACCATTTTAATTAATGATGGATCGATCCGAGTTGCTTGTGAGGCTGTGTCCCGATCGAGGGACAAAAGGCCGACCTTCAAAAGATGCAGGAATGATCGCCACGCATGTAGTATTAAGCTCACTGGATGGATTCAATTCCACTCTAGAGAACGAGGCGAACTTGGCAGCAAGTGTGTCTAGAGCATGTGGAGTGGCTCATCGAGATTCGCTACCATTGACCTGTCTGGCTGTTTGCCGTAAAGTGGGTTTGCTAGTTCCGAATGTGACTGATGACATACCTACACCTAGAGTGCCCATAACGTTCTTGAAAACAAATCGTGAGTTAGAGCAAACTGTTCGCCGATCGGTTAGGTATGCGACCGAGCCAACTGCCGATGAGAAATTGCTCTTATTGAGAACGTCTTCAAAACAAAAACAGGTTTTTAATGAATTGGACGTGTTGCTCTCCAAGTCACAGGAATTATATCAATTGAAGGCACAATTGCTTGAAACTGAAGTCCAACTTTTAAAAAAGATATTCGGTGATAATGTCGCCAAGGTTCATTGCGAAGCCACGAGACCCAATCATGAAACAGTTTTCAAACTTTTGCCTATTGAGCTGGAGCGAGATATTATCGCGAAAGCGAACTCACGTTCCCTTTCGAACATATCTTCAAGTGATCTGGTAGGTGAACCTGGTGATTGGTCGACAATCAGTAGTGCACAAAGGATATCAGTTGCAGTGGATCATGTGATGAACGCGCATAGCAAATTATTTGCTGAAGAAAGAGGGTCTTCGAAATCGAGATCTGCTGTGGCAGTGCCAGCTGCTGATGAGAGTTCGTTGACTCTGGTAGATACTTTTACTAATGATGCGGTTGCTGGATTTACACCTGTTCCTAATTCCAAGTCTAAAGCAGTGAAAAGGTTGGAACCATTAGATAAGTTAACGAGCTACAATGGTGAACTGGGTGGAGGAGCTATGATAACTCAACCCCTTGATTTTTCAGATGTAGTAGTCCAATTTAAAACCAACAAGGACGAGTGTGTTGCGTCTCCCACGGCCCGTTCTCCTCGTTATAGTATCAGCGTTGACCTAGAAAGTGAATTACTGCTGCCTTCTTGGCGAATTCATGATTGGACTACTGACATTGAACTGACAGATATTGAAGACTTCTCCGATGAAGCGTACCTCAGACGTCATGATGTCGCACTGAAATTTGCGAAGCAAGAATGGGAAGCCATTCAGTTAGATAAAGAACGTTTAAAGAGGGAAGAGCGAGATAGACGACTAGTCATCAAGAGTAAATCCCCGAGGAAGAAGAGCAGCGATATCCTGATTCCAACTGTGGACGGACTAAAGGATGGATTGAGAAAGAGGCCTGTGACTATCGTGGTGGATCCAGTGGAAACTCGAAGTGGAAAAGCGAGGAAGGTTGAACCAGTTACCGTCCGAACGTCCCCACGAAGGAAGTAGCTGCTTGTATAAAACATAAGTTCATTTTTAAAAATTATGATGGAAGTTAAAAGGGAAGCCGTTACTCCTACGCTGTTGCTGCTGGCCACCGCCTTGATTAGGAAACACGTCTTCGCCTCTGTCATACTTGGATCGAAGGTCTTCACTGGAAAGCACTTCATATGCTTCCGCTATTAGATGAAACTTAGTCTCAACTGCTGCTCTCTCCTCATTTGTGGAGCATGATTGCTTGTCAGGATGATTCTCCTTGGCTAATCTTCTATAAGCCTTCTTTATTTCAGGGGTTTTTGCATGTCTCTGCACCTCAAGGATCTTATAGTAATTCTTTTGCTTGGACTGTTTTAAAGCCACTTCGGCCTTGTGTCGACCATCTTGTACCTGCTGATTATGCGAGTCCATTTCAAGCGCACGCTGCCATGCCCGCAGTGCTTCTTCACATTCCGGTGTTTCAGTCGCCATGGACGACAACATTTCAGCCAACACCAGCAAGGGATCTATCATGGCCTCGCCATCCATCCTTGACTCGTCTAAACGCAATGCGGTTTCGCAATGATGCCGGGCCTCGTTCACCTGTTTCAACTGAGCGTAAACTTTGCATATTTTCAAGTGTATAACTTTATTGAAGTGCGTGTGTGAAGGATCGATGGCAAGTGCACTGCCATAGGAAGATAAGGCTTGTTGAGGCCCTTCCTTGTCTCCTTGTTTAACATATTTAAGGAGTTTTTGGACCTGCTTTAAAAAGAGCTTGGTCTCTTGATGCTCCGGGTCCTTTTGAAGTCCCAGACGCAGATGCTGCAAGGCAGTGGCATGCTCTGCTACTCTGTAGTATGCCATGCCTCTTATAAGTAATGCATCTTGACTGTCAGGAAGAATCTTTAAAACAGCACCAGAGTCGGCAATAGATTCAAAAAACATTCCCATGTGATATCGCGTGCGTGCACGCAAAAGTTTTACGTATGGCGATATGCCTGTCAAAGTCATGGCCTGTGAGAAATGATAGTCGGCTTTTTCATAATCTCCTTGTTCCATGTAATGGAGACCATCTTCTACTTCACGGCTACATTCTTTCGCTTTCATAATCATCTTCTTTGCATCGCCATGGTTGGGCTTCAATTCAAGTACCTTGTTGTAGTCAGCAAGAGATTGAGGACATCGACCCATCTCAAGAAGAAGTTTAGCTCTGAATGCATACGCACTAGTATACTTTGGATCCAGTTTTATAGCTTCATCCAAATCCCTCACTGCTGAATCCAGTTGCTCAAGTTTATTATATGCGCGGTACCGTTTGTAAAAATTCTTCTCATTACTGGGCTCAGCCTTTATGGCATCACTATAGAGCTTAACTGCCTCAGCGTATTGGTGTTTCATATAGGCATCGTCCCCTTGCGAACGAAATTGTCCAGCAACTTTTTGTGGAGATAAGGCCTCGTCAGCAAACACGACGCTCACGAATAACAACCATAAACAGACGAGCATGATCTTAATCCATGGGGGGCTTTCCTTATTTTTAAATTGTGAATTGAAACTGGAATCAAAGGTATGTGTGCTTCAAGACTCTCTTTGGTTTATTTCATGAATCCAGATCGATCACTTTTAAATCAAAAGTACATTGCTCCTAAATCCTTTGGGTGATTCAAACAAGATTTCATCATTTTGATGATGTGCCGGGTTTCCAAAAGATATACACTACGAGTTTGATCACAGGAACACAAACTGAAATCGGTCTACTATCAAACAGGCGCTTCAGAATGTTTTCTGAGTTGGTTGGTATTTCGAATCTGTCAAGCATCATTCAAGTTGCGTTTCAGTTCTGAGGCTGTGTTACATTCCCTGCTGAAAGACGTCTTCGAGGTAGAATCAAAGACTTATCACCATTGTGCTAACAAGTAAGAAGTATACATGGTCTGACATGGAATACTTGATCCGTGGAAAACGACTTCCGAAGACATTTTATGAACATATACTATTCATTTTATGAAAATTGATTGATTTAAATTCAAGAGGAAAAAAAGCACTACCACTTCATGGAACGAATGATATTAGCATATATAAATTTGGGAGTATAGTTGACTAAATAATACACATCTTGAAAGACTTACCAATGAGGCCACGAGAGGTGACTCCACTGTTTTTTTAAAATATTGTACAGATGCTTATTTTCATCTAGAAAATATTCAGACATCATGTTTCTATCGCAGGTGTTTGATAACGGGTTCGAATGATGCTCCGAGCCGTGTTCGGTGAAGTTAAAGGCTTCCAATTCTGAGGGGTTAAATTCCCGGATTCCTAGAAAATTGGCAACCACTTGCATTTGTTGATTCGTGTGCTTGAATAGCGACTCGGAACGAATAGGAAGCAACTGACTGCTCGGGAAGTACAATAGCCATCTTGCGATTTGATCAGCGTAGACACTTCGAGCGATAGGGTTCTCAGCATGAAGCGTGAGGCAATAACGCTGGATACATGTGTCACTTCTGCATGAAGGGGACTCTGAAGGCAGAAGCTCCCCAAACTCTGCAAGTCGTAATGCAGCGAGAGACGAATGTTGGGACTCTGTAGGGATAGTTTTATGCCGCTCGGGAAGATATCCCTCGACACATGAATTTAATTCAGCCATTGATTCCTTCCAGAATGCATTGCACGAGAGATCTGTCAGGTCCCTGTCGTCGAACCCAACATAATGAGAAATAAACCTTTCAACTGGATCGCGAAGTGCGAATAGGATCTTTGAATCAGGAATAGTCAAAGCGATCCTTATAACTGCGATGGGACTTCGTATATAGTCAGGCGAGCCTTCTCCACTGATGACTCCTGAAACAAACGGGGGGAAATGTCTCCTATAGAAATGCAGCCCCATCTTCCACTTTGCGTCACGAGTGAAAAAGTGAGTCTCTTTACATGAGGCTGGACGTACCAGTCCGTGCTTGACTAGGTATCCATAGAGCGCTGTGCTTCCACCCTTGTGAACGCCAGCCACGAAGAAACTGGGAAGTTTTCCAGGACTCTTATGTAAAAACTTGCGGCATTGGTACACGCCGTAAACGTCGCTGTAGAAACCAACTCGATCTGTTGCATTGAAGTGATATATATTTTGAGGGATTAAGTTGCTTTCTATCCGTATGTCTTGCTGGAATTGGATATAATAAATGTAGAAACCAGCTACGGCTAAAGTGCTCAAACACCATAGTAAGAGGCGATTCATCAACTCATTCGTTTTTTTTTGACCTCGGGCGTGATGTTGACGAATGGAGATGACGATTCATCCTCACCAAAAGAGACGGAAGGGGACTTGGAGGAGGAGGCGGCAAGGTCTAAACCAACGCTGAAAGAAGGGTTGAATAAATTGGAGTCGAAGAATCGCCTGCTCACGACGAACAGTTCGTACATGAAGAAAAAAGAGAAGAAACCCAAAATGATACGGAACTTTCAAGTGGTTCAATTTCTCGGTCGAGGCTCTCAAGGTATTGTATTTAAGTGTAAAGATGTAACATGTGGGGATATCGTGGCTATCAAAACCATTCATGGCGGCTCGATGGAGTATGTACTGCACAAGAAAGCTCCAGGTCGAAATAGAAAGTTTAAGGGACTGTCTGGTGTAGGGAAAGCAGTTAGCCAAGAAATTGCATTGCTCAAGAAAGTAAACCATCCGAACTTAGTAAAGCTTTTAACTGTTATCGACTCGCCTCTTGATCAAGATATCCATTTGGTTTTTGAATTCTGTTCTGGTGGTCCATTGCGACAGCTATCGGACAATAAGTTAATGCAAGGCGCTGGATTGCCATTACCCGAGGAGGAAACTCGGGTTTATTTCAGACAATTATGCGCGGCTATTCGGTATTTGCACTTTCACGGAATCGTCCACCGTGATATTAAACCGTCTAATCTTATTATTGACCGCGACACGAAAATGCTCAAATTAACGGATCTAGGAATTGCATCACAAACAAGCCAAACGAAGGCAAGTAAGCTGCTAGGCAACGATGACGACATATTGACGAGTACGATGATCACCGGCACTCCAGCGTTTCTGCCACCCGAGTACTACGAGCGAATGAAGTTAGAGGAGATGACCCAGCAGTGGCTTATCACTGTGGATTACGGAGTAGATGATGGACCAGCCAATGATGACGGATTTGCCGCACCTCCTCAGCAATACTTCCCAGCACGCTGTGCCGATATATGGGCTGCAGGCACTACTTTGTTTGCGATGATGTACGGCTCCCTACCTGTATTAGAAGATAAGCGATTGAGGGAATCCAGGTTCAATATGAGGATGAAGAGCTCTTCCAATTCGGTGGATGAATCGAGGTCGAATAAACTTCTCATGACGCAAGACGAAATGCGCGATGCTATCGTATCGATGAAACTGCGCTTTCCAGGACTAGGTATTGGGACTAGTGTGAAATTGAGACATCTACTGTCCAAGATGCTGGAGAAAGATCCATTGACGAGATTCACCATTGATGATGTGTGTAAACATGAATGGATAACCGTGTACTCTGAGCCGATGGGCCCTCTTAGTGGTGATCAACAGGCATCCATTCTTCCCACGAAATCAGATCGGAGCTCAGCCATTACAAGGAAGCCTCAGCTCATACACACGCTTCAAAGGTATCTACGTGAGTTAAGATCTAAGGGTCATGTAATTACAACTATGTTTAGAACTGCGTCGCGTCGCAGTGCGTCCGATACAGAAAATGAACACAATGAAGACGAATTGTACGAATAAATCAATAAAGAATGAACCATTGAATCTAAGGTTCTGTAATTATTACTATATTTAGATTTGTATCGCAAATGGACACAACGAAGTCGAATAAACCAATAAGCAATTAATGATTGTGTTGATTAATAAACCAATAAGCAATTAATGATTGTGGTAATTAATAAACCAATAAGCAATTAATGATTGTGTTTTTAACTGTCCGAGTTTTGAATTCAAAAATACATGCGTTTTCGCGACCTCTAATTTCGAAGAAAAAAAAATCAACTGCCGAGGTCGCTGTTGTTGGTACCGGGTTACAATAATGGTTGCGTCGACATCTCCGCGGTCAATGGATACCTCGATGACAGACCCAGACCTCCAAGGAGTTATAGCTCCATTTGATTTCGACTCTGGAGACGGGAACTCCAGCGCACATTCTGATTATCATGAAAGTTTGGACGTAACTCAAAAAGCAGTGTGCGAATGGCGAGTTGAGAATTTCAAGAGTTTGATTGATAATAAAAAGGCATCATTGAATGGTCCTCAATTTTCTCTGTTGGGTCATTTGTGGAGTATTCTTCTCTTTCCAGCGGGCAACGGGACTTCACAGGGACCTCCTTATGTGTCAGCGTATGTAAAGATCGTAGATCCTCCGTTAACTCCTGACTCATGGAACATAACGCTAAGGCATAGGCTCACCGTCGTGAACCATCAAAAGAAAAATAATACCAATTTCAAACACCGCACTAGTTTTTGTGGCCTGAATGGTGATACATTCTCCAAAGAACACACGGATTGGGGGTTTAACTTATTGCTGGATCATCGAGAGTTGACTGAATCATCCGGGTTCCTAGACGAGGAAGGGGCTTTAGTGATTCGGGCAACTTTAATCCCCGTACGACCCGCACATGGACCTCCCACTGGTAAGGTGGGGCTGGAAAATCACGGAGCTACTTGCTATCTGAACTCATTGCTTCAAACATTATTTATGACGAAGCGTCTTCGTTTGGCGGTATATGAGCTAGACTCTGCAAATGATGTTAGTAAGAAAGCGGTGTCCTTGGAATTGCAACGGTTGTTCTGGCAACTGGAGCACAGTGACCAGGCAGTACCAACTAGAGACTTGACCATTGCCTTCGGATGGACGAATCAGTTGTTGTATAATCAGCATGATGTACAGGAGATGAATCGAGAGCTGATTGATAAATTAGAAGAAAGAATGGCTGATACTCCGCAAGCTGATATTATTAAGCGATTGTATACTGGTAAAATGCGCTCGTTCATTAAATGTATTAATGTGGATTTTGAAAGCAGTAGAGACGAGACCTACTATGACATTCAGTTGGATGTGAAGGATATACGTAATGTTTATGAGTCGTTTAGTAAGTACACCGAATTGGAAAAGTTGGAAGGGGATAACCAATATGACGCTGAGTCTTTCGGGAAACAAGACGCGAACAAAGGAGTTTCGTTTCTCTCGTTCCCCCCAGTTCTTAACCTTCATCTTAAAAGGTTCGAGTACGACATGGTAACCGGGTCTACGAACAAGCTGAATACTCGGTATTCGTTTCCTAGTAGATTAAACCTTGACAAGTTTCTAGATCCATCAGTTCAAATAGAATCAACGCCACATTACAATTATGTTCTTCATGCAGTGTTGGTGCATTCTGGTGAAGTAGACATGGGTCATTATAGTGCATATATCAATGACATGTGCAAAAGGTCTTCATATGAAACCAATTGGCTCAAATTTGACGATACGAGAGTCTCCTTCGTTAATAAGAGACAAGCAGTGAATTCCAACTATGGAAAAGATGACGGGATGAGCTCCAGTAGCGCTTATATGTTGGTTTATATTCTTGAGTCCGAGTTGGATTTTGTTCTGGTGGATGTTCCACGAGTCCCTCCAGAACTGGTTTCTCGTTTTGAATCCGAAGCCGAACTGCAAGTAAAACGAGTTTTAGACGAAGAAAAGAAGAAAAACTCCATTCAAATAAGGTATGTCACTATCCAGGATATAAACATGTTTTATGGCTATGGAGCCAAATCTCCCAACCGGCATGAGGACTTTGCGACTGCCTCCATGTATCACACTTTGTCCATTCACAAACAAGATTCAGTGATCGACTTTTATCATGCAGTTGCAGGTGTACTAGGAATGGATACAAAGTTAATCCGAATCTGGCACATTGTGGATCGCGAAAACCACACCACGAGGCCCCATGACCTTTTCAAACCATTAAAAGATCTGAGTTTGAAAGAAGTTATCGGCCAAGACGAACCCACTGTTTTCGTGGATGTTGTCGATGATGTGGACAATGAAATGACTCCGAGTGTAAAACGCAAGTTAGAGGATTCGTTTGGATGGATGTCGACCTATGATGATAGTTGTCTTTTGTTCTTCAGGCAGTTTCACCCACTAGCAAGTACGGAGGAATCCAAGATAACGAATTTGGGATGTTTGACAGTAGATTCAAATGCTCCTGTTAATACTCTTGCATCTTTAGTTGAAACTGCTTTCGGAACCGACTCGGATTTGACACGATACAAGTTTTGGGAAATGACAAAAGTTACGAAACTTCAATTTCTGGACCACCATAAACGCATTTCGGACTATGAATTAGTGTCTGGCGATATTATTGTGTTTACTATAGAGGAAAGTGCTGCTGCTGAATCAGTTCCTTCGCTTGATATAAAAAGTGAAATCTACAACCAACAGCCCCCTTGCAAGTTCAAAACTCCTAGTGACTATTTTTCTCATCTGTATTTTCGCTCCAATGTCGTTTTGTTACCCTTTTATGCAGGTGATACCAGTGAAGGTGTTCTGGTTGAAATGCGTTCCAGTGACAAGTATCACGATATTTTCAACACAGTCTGTCGCGTACTTTGTGAGATTACAAATCAACCCATCGAGGTGCTTCATTCACGTACTTGTTTATATACGTCCCGAAATACCTTCACTACAGTCCAGGATGCCCGGCCATTACAAAGACTAACCGGAAAGACGGATATCACGTTGAGCAAGTTGGGTAGACACGACAAAGTGGTAGTGTTTTATGAAGTGCTTCCATGTTCGTTGTCACAGGCATCACAAGCCTTTGAAGTGCAATTGCAAGAGAAAGGATATTCTAGCAGAATAACCAAGAAGATCTTTTACGTGCCAGACGATAAATTAGGTTCACTTGCCGAAGCAGTAGCTCCTGGAAAGTCCATTCGATGGCTTATTGTGAAGGACAATGCCGTTCATGATATCATTGCTGCCGATGCAGATCCGCGGCCATCCTCTGTGTTTCTCGGACTGGATAAGTTGCGAGAGTTGGAATCGAGTACTTCCCTGTTTAGCGAGTATCGACTTGTGGCTGATATTGATAGGATTTTTCCTTGTAAAGTGATGAACACGACTACTCGTTTGGTACCTGTATATCACTTTCACTCGCAATTTGAAGTTTCCAGGCAACAAGCTAAGTTATTCGGGATGCCATTTGTAGTGGTATGCGATGTGGATGACAGTGCACAGGACGTGTTGAAATCAATCGCCAAACAATTACGTCTCCCCGAAGACGTGTGTCCATGGAAACTCGCTTGCTTTCAATCTGTAGATGAACAAGACATTAGATGGACATGGGTAGAGGAATCGCTAGGAGACTTGTTTAGTAATGGTAAAGCAGCATTTGGCGTATTCCATGCTAATTTGGAGAAGAAGAATCCATCGAAAACCAGCAGAGGTATGAGTCGTGCGCCAATGATAGCAAGCTCGGGGATAGAACGGTAAACTACTTTTATATAATTAATAAATGGTCCTAAACCAAAATATTCTTTTCCTAACAAGACAATCTTAAATCTGCTACAAAGGGAATCTTGGGGCTGTTTTTCTTCATGAATTGAACAAATCCATCTGCATTCAGCTGCATCGAATTTGAAATGATTACATCAGGTCCAATGTGTCTCAAAACTTGTTCAGGTAAAAACTCCACCAAGCAACGAATTTTAAGCTCATCATCATCACAAGTAATGAGGGTGTGCCATAATTCAGAAAACTTGCTAGCTTTTACTTCCTCAGCCATCTGTCTCGATTTCTCGCTAATCTTGCATCGAGATTTTTGTTTTACTAATTCTGCTTCCTTCTCGCAGAGTGTATTTCTTATATCTTGAAATTGATATCTTGAATAAAATAAGTAATCAGATACCGGTAAATCCGGAGGGCGGGCCCACTCTTCTCTAGGGGGTCTTCCCACTTGAGGATGATACAATTTACGTCCTGTTTTCCAATCAAAATTCAAAAACCTTTCTTGAAGTTCTTCAAGATTATCCGGACGACTTGATAATCGGTTTAAGAGATCAACTTTTGTTTCAGCAAGAAGTTTGCTCTCTTTTGAAATTTCAGGATGAAATGGAAAGCGAGGGGTCTGCATCTGCTCCTCCCTCATTTTCTTTCGTGACTCTGCTTCATGGAATAGTTCAGTATGAATGTCATCTCCACGTTGGCCTAGAGTGAATGAAGAAATGGTTGGCTTGAAGCTGCAGTTCAATTCCAAGTCAAGGTTCTTCTGGGTTTGGTTTAGTTTGTCTCGAACTATTTTGGTGTTCTGATATCGAAGGATCTCCTGAGACAAGCCTTTACCGCGCATTCTACCTCCAGAAACCTCCTTTGCCGCGGAAGATATTTCAGGTTGAAAGGTGCATTGCTTCAATTCTTCCGCAATGCGTTCTTCATGAGCTCGTTCTTGGGCTTCCATCAATCGTTCTTTCTTTTCATTGCCCAGCTTATAGAGACGATCAAATGTGTCTTTCGAGTTACGTGGTGGTGCAGATTGCTGTTTCAGTCGTTTCTTAACAACAGGTTTTTTATACATCGACTGAAGTTTGTTGTAATAGTCACGTTTGTCGTCATCGTCGCTTCTCTCCAGTTTGTCCAGTTCATGTTTGATCTTCCCACAAAGAACCGCCTCCACGGAGGAAGGAAGACTGTTGTCTTTGCAGAACCTTCGTGAAAGTGCCAGCGGGTCATCACCATTCCTTACCGCGATAGAATTTTGTCTCCCGCCACCGATATCGATAGATAACCTTAGAATCACACTAGTCATCACCTATCCAACGTAATTATTTAAAGTGTGATATGATTCGGCCTTGTTTTCTTTTTGGCAAACGGTGTGCTGAAAGTAGATTATTGAGCAGTCATGCCGGACAGAGAAATCCGATGAGATCTCTGGAAAACTGCGAGAAGATACTCACTCTTAACCGATATCTGGATATGCTTCCCAATATCATACTTGATAAGAGTACGATCCTCGATGTGTTGTCAAAATATGCCAATGTATCGCATAGCGATCAAGCGCGCCATTTGTTGAGTGAATCAGGGATGAAGAAACTTAACGATTCCTTTTTACCTTTACTGGGAGACCTGCTTCCAGAAGAAATATGCGAAACGCTGAATTATTATGTGAGGATTCGCACTCACGTCCCTTCCAATATCGTCCATGAGATAAAAGGACATGTAACCACCAATTTCACTTCCTATTCTACGAGGAATTTGTGTTCTGCCTTCACTGGACTCTCAAAATTGAAATGTCCTGTGCATGGGGAACTATTAACCAAAGTTGAGGCTCGTGTTGCTGGATCCTACAGTCAACTGGAGATTAGAGATATTGTATGGTTGTTATCTTCCTTCTCTAGATCAATCGAGAAACCATCTTCCGAAACTCTATTAGTGTTAGAAAAACAAATCGTCAATTTGAAGCATCAACTGACTGCTTTTGATATTTCAAGTATAATGTGGGCTTATGGAAAGATGGACATCTTTCCATGTGAAAGTTTTATCGAGGCTATAGAAAGCAAAACTAAATCGATCATAGGAACATTTGATTCCCGATGCATATCGAACTGCTGGTGGGGGTTTGCCAAACTGAATCGCACTCCTCGATTGGATCTAGTCCGAGCTATCGAAATGCAATTGATGTGTTTGAATCATTCGATTCAACCTTTAGACATTTCAAATATTCTGTGGGCGTGCGGGAAAATGGAAATGTCATCGTCTCATTTGTGCCTTAAATATCTGGAGGATCAAATGGTGTTTCGAATAAGCGACTTCAAAAGTGCCTCCATCACAAACTGTCTTTGGGGTCTTGCGAGATTAAACCATTCAATTTCCAGTGAAGTGATGGGAATTGTGGAGGTTCGAATATTGAAAGTGCAACTTGAAATGCGACCGTATCAAATAACAAATGTATTATGGGCCCTGGGGAAAATGGAGTGTTCACCTTCTACTTTGTTTCGTGAGACTTTCGACTATTTGATTTTGTCTCAAATAGAACTTTTCTCGATCAGGCGTATCGTTCTTTCGCTATGGGGGTATGTCAGAATAAACCACTGTCCAAAGCAGCCGCTAGTCGACGCTGTAGTCACGAGAGTGGTTCAAAACGCCGATTCTATGACTCCGCATGAAATACCCAACATTTTGTGGACCATGGCAAAGTTAAATAAGAGACCTTCGGATGAATTCTTCAAGAGCTGTGAATCAGCAGGTATCTTGAAAATGAAAGGTTTCAATTCACAAGACTTAAGCAACTATTGCTGGAGCACAACCTACCTCGGTCGCTTGCTGTCCCACGAAATTTCTGTTGCTGTGCAGACGCAAATAATTCGATTAGGATCGTCTATCGATCTACAAGCTGTTTCAGCTATAATGTGGGCATTAGCGAAGTCGCGGGTGTTGCCGTCGCAGCCGGTACTAGAGTCATTGGAACGCACGATGCTCGTGAAGAAGAATTTGTTTAGTTCTCACGAGATAGCCAATATAATGTGGGCCTTCGCGAATTTTTCTCATTCCCCAGTAAAAGAATTGATCGACGGATTTGAATCTCGGATACCTTCGATGAAATTTGAACCACAATCCATAACGAGCTTATTGTGGGCTTACGGGAAATTAGACTTAGTACCGTCCGAAACGTGTTTAAAGTTTTTTGAACAGCAGATGATTTTGAAAATCGAAAGTTTTAACTTTGTGGGTATTTCTAAATGCATGTCGGTTTTTGACAAGATAGATTTTGATGTTGACCCAGAACTCAAAGCCGCAGTAGATAAACATTTTCCAAATTTCCTATTGCTTCAAATTAAAAAGAAGTAAAACTAAAAGTTAATATCTTCCATTAAATCATCATCATTGTATGCATTTGCTTCGATCGGAGTCGATCGTTTTGGAGGCAGAGGAGGCGACGACACAATTGGAGATTTATCAGTTTCCAAACTAGGAACTTCAATATGTTGCTCATCAGTTTCTAGCTCAGCAGCAATATCAATTGGCTGCTTTGATATTCCCAAATCAACAGTTTGTTTCGCTTCTAGCAAATCATCAGTTGGTGCATCGTCCAATACTATGTCATCAGTTGATGCATCGTCCAATACTATGTCATCAATTGGCGCATCATTCAATACTATGTCATCAATTGGTGCATCATTCAATACTATGTCATCAATTGGTGCATCATCATCCAATACTATCTCATCAATTGGTGCATCATCATCCAATACTATGTCATCAATTGGTGCATCATTCAATATCTTGTCGTCAATGACCGATGCGGAAACATTCTCTATTATATCATTCTTTGGAGTTGACTCCACTTTGGATATTTCCTTCGTGTTTGAATCCTTTTGTACAGGTGTTGGATTTCTCAGTGGAACTGCACTACGAGCAAACAATGAAACAGGAACCGAGGATTTATTAGAACCCATGCTTGAATCGCTGATTGCTGGAGAAGCTGTTTTTGGAGAATCGCCTAGAAAACTATCCAACTCTTCAACAAAATTATTCTCAGCCACGATTTTCAGGTCATTGGAAGATCTTGCCAAGGTAGATCCCAAGAAATGAATAATCATCGGTTTACGTGAGTGTTTCAATAGAGGTACAATGGCTTCATAAGACATATTCACGACTGACTCCCCATTCACTTTTGAGATGACATCCCCAATCCCAACCAACCCTGACGCTTCCGCCACACCCGGTATGTTGTCTTCCCCACGCATATACCCATCTACGATCGCCTGAGGATAAGTCTCATGAAACCTATCCGACGAGCCAGAAACCAGACCCCCGATTCGTTTCTTTAACCTCAATCCTAAACTTCCACTTTCGATTGCGATGCTGATCTCCCGCATGGATATATCTGCCATTCCTAGGAATAATTCCATATCAGGATTACAGGACACTCTGGGCACTAGGAGCGTTCGACGCAACCAGCTCTCTAATTCAACTCGACGAGTTTCGAGGAACTCGGTGTCGAAGTGATCCTCAAGAAGCTTCAGTTGTCTAGAAGGGGGTTTCGGGATAGAGGAAAGCAAATGAGTTCCCCTATATGCGCTGCACACCTGCGTGTACACATAGCGGAAATCTCTAAACCTTGGATGACAGCAAAAGCGCATCACGTGAGATGTCCCGTGGAATACACGTTCCAACTTGACTTGGAATTTATACCATGTGACATTGCCTCCGTCAACAATCACTTGGGAAATTTTCACGGTAACTTCCCTTACGCCATCGCTCAAGTCCTTCAACATTTCATTAGACTCTTTGAGAAGAACTTCGCCAAGGCCTTTGGACACCAAGTAGCAACGATACTTAAAACTTCCCAGCATGGAGAAGAGGCCCGGAGTGGAAGCCAGTATCTCAATCCTTCCTGATACCTCATTGTTGATGCTTCAACAACAGATTAATAAAGAAAGTCCACTAAAAAATGCAGGAAGAGATACTTACGTGAAATGCTTCTCGTCAGGCGGCAGATCTTTTCCATCTACAGATATCTGTACGAGACCAGTGATGGGATTATGTCTTAGCAGCATACGCACTGCTCGAATGTCACTCTCATCGGCGCGGTATTCCCATATTCGCACGACGTCGCTTCCTAGGTTCATCCCTGATTATTTGATTGTTGTATACCACAAAAATATTTTATGAACCAAATGTCCACTATTCAAAATCAGTAATTTCCAGTATACAGAAGATATCAAGATAAAGTATCCTTTCGGGGCATTTCCCAAATTATTATTATTTATATAGTATCGGAAAATTGCTTCAAGAACCAAAATCAAGTTCCACTCTCAAGTTAAACACGTCGTAGTTGTTGATATTGTCAAACCTAAATGTTTCATATCATCCAAAAACTTGTCACCTTCCTTCTCAAAGCCAGGAACGGAGGAAGAGGTGTCCTCGAGTATGACCAAAGAAGCTAGGTCGGATTGATTCCATTCGAGAGCCAAATCTCTTACAGTGAAATTGACACAATGCGACAACGCTTGTCCCCCTATCAGTACCCTCCTATGCCGACTAAGCGCATCCAGTATCCCTTTGTTAGATCCAGTGTCCACTTCTTTTTCAGGAATGACAACTTCTGCTCTGATGGCACTGTAATGTTCTGTGAGCGAGTTGTTCCCTTTGAGCACGTAGTGGACACTCTTGTTATACTTGATCTCCCATGCCAAGAGCGCCGATTGCACCACTTCTCGGACGCAATGACCGTGCGAACCTACTAGACAATGAGGCGGCCATATGGTCAGCGAAAAACGCCCGCCTTGTTGCAGAGATTTGGTGTAAGACAAACACCATTCTGAGTTGGTATCATGGACAGGCATCCAGGTTTTCGAAGCGACATCCTCATGGCTGATGTATGTGAATGGTTTTGGATGCTGGCCTTTCACGTTGACCCAGAAACCAGGATGTGCGATATGGTATTGCTGGTGCGTGTCGAGGGTCATGTAGATGGCTGACAAGCCAGATCCTTTCTCTTCAATGAATTTGGCCGTTTTCTCAGCATCGACGTCGGCGGTTGGGATAGCAAGAGACCCCCCCGGATGAAAATCATTCTGCACATCGATAAGCAACAGAGCGTCTCCGTCGTCATCCAACAGATTGGATTCATACGCCAATCCGTGTAGTGTCATCCTTTTTTGTTGGAAAACTGTAGTACCATCGGTGGTACAGGTACTTATGGAGGATGAGTTCGAGTTCCGTCCAGCTGCACCCACTACAAAGATGCTGGACCATCTGAAGTCGAGACAGATGCTTGAAGACGCGATCAAGGAACAAGGACTGCAGTTAATTCTTGGTCCTGAAAGCCTTCTCAGCTACACAAGCCGTATAATCGTGGCTCGAAATGGAGATGTGTCAGGGTCGGTTGCTCAGATCAAAGAGCACATGAACTTCCTCAGACAGGTTGATATTGAGCGTTTGTATCGAATGGGCGGACAATCCATTCTAGAGTGCCCTTCCGAAAAGGTTAATGAATTCTATCCCCTTTACATTAAAGGATTTGATAAGTTTGGGCATAGTTGTGTGTTCGCAAAAGTGGGAAAAATCGATATTAAAAGCATTCTCAAGATAACATCAGGGGATCGATTCGTCTTATATCATACTTGGTTGCGCGAAAGGATGTTCAGGATGCGAGATTTAATGGTTACTGAAAATCCAGCGTTCGTTCTCAAAGAGTTTAATGTGACGCATTCCCAATACACAGTGGTTATTGATTTTGCTGGAGCTGGACTGTCGCAGGTAGGGTCTACCTTCTATGACATGATGAAGCAGACAAGCCATATAGATCAGATGTTTTACCCTGAACGTGTATTTCGTATTATTGCCATCAACACGCCATGGCTATTCAATGTTGTTTGGAAAGCAGTCAAGAACTTCATGGACAAAGATACTTTGGCGAAATTTAAATTCTGCTCCACCAATTATGTATCCGAAATTGCTGAAGTCATAAATCTCTCCGAGTTACCGCAAGATTACGGAGGGACGTTACCCCCTATTACAGATCAAGATCATATCAGTCATGTAACTGAGAGGTTTTACTGTGATCGTGACCAAGAGATATTAAAAAGCAAAGAACTTGCTGAAAAGCGGACAGTGCAAACTATGTTGCCTGGGAATCTCTCTGCGATGGAACCGAATAGTGGTCAAGAGATGCTCAAAGAGACTGCTGAAAACATGATAATACAACCTATAAGACGTAAGAGCGCTGCACTGATCGAACAGTTGAGCCCTCACACTCGAATTAGGCGACCAATCATTTCAGTACCTGAACTTAAGCTGTTGTTATTGAAGGAGTTTCTAGTGTACGAGAACACGGAGCGTGAGATCTTATTGGAGAATCAATATTTACGAGCAAAAATAGCGAGTTGGCAAGAAAATTCACCGTCCAAAATTGATCCTGAGTTAAGGGAGTTGAACCAACGCACCATAAACCTACAACTGGAATTAAAATCCATAATGCAAAAAACGGGTCAATATCAACTTGCTATCAACTTTGCTAAAAATTACATGGAGAATGTGGATAAGAAAGATGTCGTGGATAACGAGCGTTTTTTACTGGGGAAAGAGATCGAA
>Ga0105053_10004424_pt1 | contig 20743 bp, 18 predicted proteins | sample BON01_FD_78093 | JGI IMG/M metagenome (GOLD analysis project Ga0105053, IMG submission 78093) | Freshwater microbial communities from Lake Bonney liftoff mats and glacier meltwater in Antarctica - BON-01 | ecosystem: Environmental > Aquatic > Freshwater > Ice > Glacier meltwater | place: Lake...
AGTTTAGAAAAAAGTCTCATATTTAGTAACCTTTGTGGTCGGTTGAACCTGAATCAGTACTAAAATAACTACTTTCCTATCTCCTTTGTGATGCAAAATACCCAATTCTGGTCGAAATAAGTTATTATAAGAAAGCCCTGTTTCCGTTATGTATGTAGTCCGTCTGACTTATCTAACATGATAAAGCCCTCATCCGCCTTCGCTCGGCTCCGTCGAGTGACAACTATCCCTTAGCCCTCTGGGCGGCTTTGTCTCAAGAGCTCCGCAAAGATTTGGCGCATCAATTTCTATACGTAAATAGTTTCCTTTGCTAAAACCAATTCGTATTCGTGAGATTGGCCATGCAGTCATTCAGCGTTTTAACGCAATAATGTAAAATCTACCAAATCATCGTTACTCAATTTATGCAATTGGTTTGAATATTTGCTTTGCTTTCCGTAAAAGTTATTAAACGGTAAAAGTTGTACCCTAATTCCTGACTAACGCTTTTCGATAAATAGGCAAGCCACTGAGCCTTACTCCCCCTCCCCAATCACCCCGGAAAAGTCCGTTTTAAATCCATAATACCCACAAAAGGCGGTTAGGGCGATGACGGAGAGAATGGAGCCTTCAAAACCAAAGCCTCCCCCGGTGAGCCAAGCGGGGGGGAGGGACGAGAAGCTAATCAGGCTCGCTATGTCGAAACCACTGACGTTGAAATCATAAAAGGCGGACTGCATGAAGTTCCAACCCCAGTGAAAACCGGTGCATACCCACAGGTTCTGGTATTTGATGTACAGCAGTCCCAGCGCCAAACCGGCCAGTAGTATATTGAGGCCGGCCAGCCAGTTGAAGTCCGGGTTGAAGAAGTGCAGCAGGGAAAATAGCAGGGAACTTACCGCCAAGGCCCAGTAATTCCCGAAGCGGTGGGCAATGACCCCGAGCAGGAATCCACGGGTCAAAATCTCCTCCGATAAGCTTTGAAATAGGAATAGAACCAGGAAGCCAACAAACAGGGAAGAATTCCACTGCACACCGGTGTACTCTAATTTTTGTAAAATGGTGAGGACAATGACCCCGACGGTAATGATCAGTGCGCTTTCGATAAATCCTTTTCCCAGACCAACGAGTACCTTTTCTCGGTTAAACCCCAACTCCGCAAACGACCGTTTGAAGACAAACTTCCTGACCACAAAATAGGCGAGGAGGAAAGCCGCATTGAGGGGTAGGTACTCGATGGCTAATCCCCAGAAAGGATCAGTTTCACTCTTCACGGGGCCATCAACCAACGCCAGGACTTTGAACAGAGCCGTGTAGGATACGATCAGGATGGCACTGAGTAATACAAAAAGAAGTATTTCGAGTAAAGTAAAACCAAGCTTTATAAAAAACGCCTTGTTCATGAGAGAATAATTTGGGGATGTTTATCCGGCAAGTTAGTCCTACTTTTTTGAACATACCACCGTGATCATAAATCCGGTGATGAATAAAACGGACGTTCCGAATACAATGGCGAGATACGCATGGAACGGACTAGCGTAGGCACTCATGGGCCCTTCGGTCCAGAATAAGGGCGATAAGCTCATCCAGAGAATCAACAAAACGCCCAACACTACCCCGACGATTGCTCCTTTTTGGTTTACTTTTTCTACAAAAGCCCCGAGCAGAAATAGCCCCAACATTCCACCGCTAAAAACGGAAGCAAGTTTCCACCAGGCATCCAAAGCACTTTTAACGTTGATCATGGCAAAACCAATCCCAATGCCGATGAGGCTGATGACGAGGGTAGTGACGTAGAGTATCCGCATGGATTTCTTTTCGGAAAGCGGCTCCTTGGAAAAACGTTGGTAGTAGTCAACGAGCACCACCGTGGAAGAACTATTGATACCCGTAGAAATGGTACTCATACCCGCCGCAAATATGGAGGCAATGAGTAGCCCGGTGAGGCCGTCGGGCAGTACGTCCACGATAAAGAACGGGAATACCCGATCACTCTTGGCCAGGTCGTGGAGTTCGGCTGGGAGGGTATCCGGGAACACGTTGTAGTAGGCAAACAGGGCGGTACCGATCATGAAAAAGAGCATGGATACGGGTAGGTAGAGTAATCCGCCCCACAGCGCCGAACGTTTGGCCTCGGCCTCTGAGCTGGAAGCCATGTAACGCTGCACGTAGTTTTGGTCGATGCCGTAGTTTTGGAGGTTAATAAAGATACCGTAGATCAGCACGACCCAAAAGGTGGATTCGGTCAGGCTGCTGCCGAAGCTACCGAGGCTGAATTTATCGTACTTGTTGGCGATGGTGATGATCTGTCCCGGTCCTTCGGGCATGGAAAAGGCGATAAATAGTAGACAGGCGATGGCGCCTCCAATCAAGACAATGCCCTGAATGGCGTCGGTCCACATCACGGCCTGAATACCGCCAAGGAGCGAATATCCCATGACGACCAGTCCCGTAACGCCGATGATGGTGAGGATATCCCATCCAAAGAGCGCATTGACGGGTAGCGCCAATAGATAGAGTATGGTACCGATCCGCATGAGCTGCGTCAGCAGGTAGCAGGCCGATACGTACACCCGCGCCCACAAGCCGAATTTTGTTTCCAGAAAACTATACGCCGAAGGGCTGTTTAATTTCCGGTAAATCGGCACAAAAAACCGCACCGCCATGTAGGCCGAAATGGGTAGGGACAGGCTAAAAACGAAGGCGTTCCAGTTGGTTTGGTAGGCGTTGCCCGGTAACCCCAGAAAGCTGATGCTACTGACAAAGGTGGCAAAGATAGACATGGTGACTACCCAGGTAGGGAAGTTGCTGTTGCCCAATGTAAAGGAAGAGGAAGAGTTACTCTTGGAATAAAACGAAGCTCCAAAGAGCGTAATCCCGCCCATGTACATCAAAAAAACGATCAGGTCGAGGGTTTTCATTTGTATCAATTTTGAATGATAGGATGATAGAATGTGTGAATGTCCTTCTGTCCAATGATAGAATTTTGGATTTCTATTCTATCACTGAATCAAAATTGAACATTCATACTTCTCCGCCAATACCTTAAACGCATCCATTAATGCTTTGAACCGTAGAATGTCTACGGCGGGGAGGGTTTCGGTGGGGATGCGGGTGTGGGTGGTGATGGGTAATCCGCGTTCTTTCAGGAACATTTTGGCGGAGTAGGGGTAGAAGGTATGCGTGGTACGATCCATGAGGGTGAGCATGGCGTGCAATTGATTGAGTTCTTCGGTTCTTCCGTTCTTCCTGAATTCTCGCAGTAGATAGGTATACAGCTCCGGATAAAAATTGGCAGAAATCGGCGAAACTCCATCGGCTCCGGCTTCGAGTGAATCGAGGGCGGTGGTAGTATCCGCATTCATGAAAAGCAGATTAGAGTTTTCGGTGGCGGCTATTTTCTTTTGTAGAGAAGCCGAGTGGCAGCAGGTATCCTTGTGGTACACAAAGCGCCCGGTACTGACCATCCACCGCATTAAATCGGGGCTCAACAACCGTTTATACGGAATCGGGCATTCGTAAATACCCAAAGGAATGGAACCCGTCTGCTCAAAAATGGTTTCTAAGCGTTGCTTAAAAATATCGTCGCCTTCGTCGGGTAGCACAATCAGGCTGGATATGAGTACTACGGCGCCTACCCCGGTGTCGTATACTTTTTTGATGAATTCAATATTCTGCTTTAAATCTCGCCCCATAGTTCCGGTGGCGGCCACGGGTACCTTTCCTTCACTTCCCCGAAGTACCCCCTTGATTAGCTCCAAGCGCTCCGAATCGGTAAGCTGGTACATCTCGCTGGAAAGGCAATTGGCAAACAGGCCGTTTGAACCGGCGTTGATGTAAAAGCGCGTGAGCGCGTCCAGTCCGTTGTGGTCGATGGTATTGGATTCGGTAAAGGGGGTAATCATGACGGGCCACAGCCCTTGGGGTAGTTTGGTATTTACGGACATAAAGTAGAGCTTGGAGGAAGTTTAAGGATTTAGAGTTTTATGAAAATTTTCTTGCGGTACAGCCAATAGGCCGGGATGAAATTCATGGCCGTAAAAAATAGCGCGTACAGCATACTCGCCAATTCCGGGACGATACCGAGTCCCATCATTCCTTGAACCGCCCGTTCATTTAAGGTTTGTCCGCCGATTTTTAGCCCGTAGAACAGTAACGCGAATATATCTGCTAGTACATACACCGTAATAGCGTTGGCTCCGAAAATGATTCCGGGTTTGGTACCTGCTTTGCGGCCGAGTATATCAATGGCAAAGTAGGAGGCGCCCAGTACCATGGCGGCCATGCCCGAGGTAATGAGCACAAAAGAGCTGGTCCATAAATTTTCATTGATCGGAAAAGTTAATCCCCACAGGTATCCGCAAGTCGTGGCCAGTAAACCCAGAGAAAATAGGTAGTTTACTTTTTCATGTGGGGTATAGTTGCCCAGGAGCAGTCTTCCGGCCAGCATACCCGTAATGCCCGTGACTATGGACGGGAAAGTACTCAGGATACCTTCCGGGTCCCAGGTACCCTGCCACATTTTGCCGGGTAGAAATTGCTGATCCACCCACGCGGCCAGATTCCGGCCGGGTTCGAGTACTACCTCACCGATACCGGGTGTAGGAATGAGGATCAGGGCGAGCCAGTAGGCACATAGCGTTATCAACCCAATCCAGGCTTGCTGTTTCCAGTTAGTATGCAAATAGAGTAGCGCGCAGACCAGAAAAACGATGGCGATTCGGTGCAAAGTACCCGTCCAGCGTACGTCCGATAAGTCAAAGTCGGGCAGCAGGTTGAGGAACATCCCAACCACAAAAATTTTCAAAGACCGAACGACTATTTTTCCATACATGGCCTTGGGGGGAATACCCTCGGCCAACCGTCGGGAGTAGGCAAAAACAATGGAAACTCCCACCACAAAAAGGAAGAAGGGAGCGATCAGATCGGTAAAGGACAGGCCATTCCAATGGGTATGGTTTAAGGGTCCAAAAACAAAATCGCTATTGCCGGGAAAGTTGACCGTAATCATGGCCGCAATGGTAAAACCACGCATAGCATCCAAAGAAATAAGTCGACCGGGATGGTTAATCATACGGTTTAGAATCAAAAATAATTAGTAAAAGCATTGTGGTGGCAATAGTATTTTTAATACTCCCCGCAGTAGTATTAGGGCTACTTCACTTTGGTTTTATATGAAGAAATACGGAATTGCGTTGCTTTTACTTGTTATGAGTCTCGGCTTTTGGGGCTGTACGGAAAAACAAGAGGAAACGGAGGTGAGGAAAAGTAAACTCAGAGTATCGTGGAAACTGCTCAGTAATTTCACGGATGTTAAGGACGGTTTTAACGCTCGATTTGTACTCGAAAATGGCGGGGATGAAATACTGGAAGGCACCAATTGGGCTCTGTTTTTTAATATGGCGCCCCGGCCGGTTTTACCCGCTACCTTACCCCAGTCCGCCCGCATTGAGCATATAAACGGAGATTGGTACAAACTGCTGCCCGAAAGTGATTTCAAGCTCGTTCCGGGCGATTCGGTGGTCATTGAGTACTCGGGTACGGAGGGAATAATCAAAGAAACCGACGCTCCACTCGGCCTGTACATAGTGTACTATACGCCCCAAGGCAAAGAGGAAAAAATTGAGGAGATTGAACAGTACACCATCGAACCATTTACCGAGCGCGACCAATTACTCCGCGGACCGAAAGATAAGCTACCCATGGCGAGTGCCCAACAAAGGTACTTGGATAACCTTGCCCAACCGGTGGTTAGCGGTGCTCAACAATTAAAGATTATTCCCTCCCCCGTTCGGCTTGAAAGTAGGGTAGGTACCTATACTTTGAACGGGAAACAGGTGATTCACTACGCCAAAGGGCTGGGTAAAGAAGCCAATTATCTGAGTGGACAATTGAAAAGTACTACCTCAGCTACCTATACTTCCAGCGAAGGTACAGGTACTATGGGGATAACTTTGTCCGTCGAACCACTAATCGTAAACGGAATTAGCAAAGAGGCCTACCGCCTGACGATTGGCGAGGAGGGAATTAAGATTATTGGCTCCGATCCGGCTGGTGTTTTTTACGGAATCCAAAGCCTGTTGGCCCTGATACCCTACGAAAGCTACGGTAAATCAACCGTTGAACTTCCCCAACTACTGGTTGAAGATGCCCCCCGGTTTCGCACTCGGGGGTTCCAATTGGACGTAAGCCGTAACTTCCAGAATAAGGAAAGTATCCTGCGCGTGTTGGATCTGATGGCCTACTATAAATTGAATCATTTCCTGCTGTATACCACCGAAGACGAAGGGTGGCGACTGGAAATAGACGGATTACCCGAGTTGACGGACGTAGGGGCGCAGCGCCAGCATACGAGTAGTCCTGATGCACCCGTTATGCACCCCGCCTACGGTTCCGGGCCGGTGGCGTACGCTAAGGGCACGCACGGGAGCGGCTACTATACCAAAGCCGATTTTATAGAGATATTGAAATATGCCGCCGAAAGGCACATCAAGGTAATCCCTGAGCTTAATTTTCCCGCGCACGCCATGGCGGCAATCAAGTCGATGGAGGCACGGTACCAACGCTTGATGAAGGAAGGGAAAGAAAAAGAAGCCAATGAGTATCGGTTGATTGACCCGGACGATCGCTCCGAGTATCTGTCTGCCCAAGGCTACAAGAATAACGTTGTGAGTGTGGCGCGGGAGTCGACCTACCGGTTTTATGAGAAGGTAGTTGACGAAATGGCGAAAATGTACCAGCAAGCGGGCCTGAAAATGGATGTAATCCACGCCGGGGGCGATGAAGTAGCGGAAGGTGCCTGGACCAAGTCGCCGATGGCGGCTAAGCTTCTGAAAGAGAATCCTTCGATCAAAGATCCTCATAATTTACAGGCCTATTTCTTTGGCAAATTAGTTGACCGCCTGAAAAGTCGGAATTTGACCATTCACGGGTGGGAAGAGGTGGCCCTATTAAGGAAGGATGATGGAAGCTACGGACCCAACCCGGCCTTTGCCAACAAGAAAGTAGTGCCTTACATCTGGAATAATCTGTTTGATTACCGGGATATGGGGTACCGGCTAGCCAACGCCGGATATCCGGTCATTTTATGTAATGTGTCCAACTTTTATTTCGATTTGGCCTATACCAACGACCCCAAAGAACCGGGCCTCTACTGGGCTGGTTTCGTGGATACCCGCGATAACTGGACTTTCGCACCCTACAACATGTTCAGTACGACGCGGGAAACGAACATGGGGCGGCCCCTGGACGAAAAGAAAGACTTCGTGGGGATGCAGCAACTGCGGGCTGATGCCCGTAAGAATATCATTGGGGTAGAAGCTCAGCTTTGGTCCGAAACGGTAAAAGGTCGGGATATGATGGAGTACTACATGCTTCCCAAGCTCATGGGTTTTGCGGAAAGCGCCTGGTCAAAGGAGCGGAAATGGGAAACGATGTCGCAGTCGCCCGCCCGAAAAACCATCATGGATCAGGAGTGGACCATTTTTACGAGTAGGGTATCCGAACAAGAGTTACCCCGGTTGTCAAAAAAGAATGGAGGGTATAATTACCGGGTGCCCACTCCCGGCGCGGTGATTGAAAATGGAATCCTGAAAGCCAATACCGAGAGTTCAGGCCTCAGTATCCGGTATACCACCAATGGTACCGAACCCACCGCTCAGTCACCCTTGTACAGCAAGCCGGTACCGGTAGGAGAGAGGGTCATGGTAAGGAGCTTTGACAAGGCGGGTCGATTCAGCCGTACAGTAGTAGTTAATCAATGAGTAGCGGTTAGCTAGTAGTTTGTTAGTTTTTTATAGCACTGATTATTAAATAATTATACAAAAGAGTAGTCGCAGATTCAGGTTTGAAATACAAAATTAGTTTACATTTTAGAGAATTATAAAGCTCTGATTGACAGCTAAATAAATCTTAATTCCTGACACCTACTTATAGATAGGTACCAAGTGTTTAATCTGAACAATTAATGCATACTAATTCTGTGGTAAGTTCTAAGGCAGAATCAGTTTGTATTATTCATCTAGTCAAATCCATTGCCACTATTTTTCTATATCAAATACTTACAAAAAGATAACGGCCGGGTGGTGTTTCGCTACAAGCTAATAGCTATCAGCTACTTAGCATTCATAATAAATAAACCACACGCACAAAAATTATGATTTTAGGAGTAGACATTGGTGGTACAAACCTTCGGGCGGGGATCGAGTTGGAGGGAGAAATTATTGACAAAAGGATTGTTCCTCTCCGACAGAAAGATTCCCTGGAAGCTACCCTGAAGCAATTAATGGCGCTAATAAGCCCGATGCTGGCCTATCCCGTAAGTGGGATTGGGGTCGGTGTGCCTTCCGTGGTGGATACGGAACGAGGGATTGTGTACAACGCCGTCAATATCCCGTCCTGGGAAAGGGTAGAGCTGAAAACGATCCTGGAAAAAGAATATAAGGTACCCGTATTTGTCAATAACGATGTGAATTGCTTCACCCTCGGGGAACATCGCTTCGGCTTGGCCAGGAATTATAATTCGGTGGTCGGAATTTCTATCGGCACGGGCCTGGGCTCGGGCATTATTATCAACAATCAGCTGTATTCTGGCAGTAATTGCGGAGCGGGAGAAATAGGTTTACTGCCCTACCTCGACCACAACCTGGAATTTTATACGTGCAGTAGCTTCTTTGAATCGGTGCACGGTATATCGGCCCTTAAAGCCGAGGAGCTTGCCGAAAAAGGCGATCCCCGAAGCTTAAGGGTGTGGGCGGAATTTGGTTTGCACCTGGGGTTTGCAATCAAGGCGATACTGTACACCTATGATCCGGAAATTATTATCATGGGAGGTTCTATTTCCAAGGGATACCCGTTTTTTTATCAAGCATTACGTAAAAGTATGGATGACTTTGCCTTTCCCGAAACCTTGAAGCGATTAAAGATTCTCCCCTCCCAGGATGAAAATATAGCCTTATTGGGCGCTGCCGCTCTGGCCGAACTCCAAAAGTGCAAAGTTTAAAATTGTTGAGTATCTTCCCTGAATCGTTGCCTTTCGTAAGTCCAAATTACCCCGCCTCATGAAACAAAATACCCTGATCGTAATTCTTATTCTGCTGATCTTTTTTGTCATTTCCTTCTTAAGTAATATTCTTGGACCCATTATTCCGGACATAGTCGATAGTTTCGACCTGAGTATTGGGTTGGCTGGCTTTATGCCTTTCGCCTTCTTTGTGGCCTACGGGGTTATGTCGATTCCTTCCGGGTTATTGGTCGAAAAGTATCGGGAAAAGAAGGTGTTACTATGGGCGTTTATGTTGGCGTTTGCGGGGGCGCTGCTGTTTGCTTTTATCCCCGGTTTTGGGGTGGCTCTTTTTTCACTTTTCCTCATTGGAGTGGGCATGGCGATGTTGCAGGTAGTGATTAATCCCCTCTTGCGGGTAGCCGGTGGGGAGGCCAATTTTGCCTTTAATTCCGTATTAGCCCAGTTGTTTTTTGGGGTCGCTTCGTTTTTATCCCCTTTGCTGTACAGCTATCTGGTATTGAATGTCCATTCGGACAACACCTCGGGTCTGATGCAGCTTTTTAACTCCTTGGTGCCCGAAAATCTGAAATGGGTATCCCTGTATTGGGTGTTTGCGTTGATTTCTCTGTTGATGGTTATTATCATTCAATTTGTCCGCTTTCCGCAGGTTGAGTTAAAAGAAGACGAGAAAATTGAAGCGGGCGGCGTACTTCGCGAGTTACTATCGAACCGGAAGGTACTGCTGTTCTTTTTGGGTATTTTTGCCTACGTGGGTACCGAGCAAGGTATCGCCAACTGGACCTCCAAGTTTTTACAAACCTACCACGGAGTTGATCCGGCAACGGCCGGGGCTTCGGTTATTTCAAATTTCTGGGGGCTACTCACCGTTGGCTGCCTATTAGGATTAGCATTATTGAAGTTTTTCGACAGCCGCAAAGTATTGATTACCTTTACCACGGGGGCTATAATTTCTCTGATAGCAGCCTTGTTCGGATCGGCTGAGGTCGCCGTTGTTGCGTTTCCTTTGACGGGCTTTTTTGCTTCCGTGATGTGGTCTATTATTGTATCGTTAGCCCTGAATTCCGTTCCCCATCATCACGGTACCTTCTCGGGTATTCTGTGTAGTGGCATTGCCGGTGGGGCGGTAGTACCCCTCATCGTGGGTGGACTAGCCGAATGGGTAGGCTTACGGTTCGCGATGATATTTCTATTTACTACCTTAGGGTATATATTCAGTATCGGTTTGTGGGCTAAACCACTGGTTACCAATGCTACCATCCGTTTTAAAGATATGTTCACGAGTTAGTACTATGTATAAAATTGTACTGCTGATTGACTTCGCGGAGGAGTATAGTAAAAGTTTGCTGAAAGGAATTTCTAAGTACTCCCGGGATCATGGTCCTTGGGTGTTTTGTCGCATGCCGCTATTTCACCGGGAAACGATGGGCATCGACGGGATTCTCAAATGGGCTTTGGAGTGGGGTGCCGACGGAATCATCGGTCAGATGTATAACGATAAGGATATTGTCAAAGTAGTAGAAGCGGGCATTCCTTTGATTGCTCAGGACTTTAAGGAACGATTCAAGGAGATTCCGAATATTACAGGTGCTTACCGCGAAACCGGGGTAATGGCAGCGGATTATTTTCTAAAAAAAGGATTTAAAAATTTTGCTTTTTACGGGTTCAAAGATATCGTTTGGTCACGAGAAAGAGCCGAAGGATTTGAAGGTCGTATCCAACGAGCCGGGTACCGGGTGCATTACTTCGAGCACCGTAAAGCCCGGACCAGCGAGCTATGGTATTACAAGCCAAGTTCTTTGAGTAGCTGGCTGAAATCGCTCCCTAAACCGGTGGCGCTCATGGCTTGTGATGATAATCAAGGGCAGCACATTACCGAAGCGTGCCGTTTGTCGGGTTTACGTATACCCGAAGAGGTAGCCGTTTTGGGGGTAGATAATGACGTCATGTTGTGTGAACTTTCTGATCCTCCGTTATCCAGTATAGCCCTCGATGTAGAAAAGGGTGGCTATGATTCGGCCCAACTACTCGACCAAATGATTCGGAATGGTATGACCGGGGCCTACGATATTGTAGTAAAGCCCACGCAAATAGTCACGAGGTACTCAACGGATATTTACGCCACGAACGATACTTGTATCGCTACCTCCCTAAAATATATTCACCAGAATATTGACAAAAATCTACAAGTGGATGATATTGTCAAACAGGTACCTTTATCGCGGCGGGCATTAGAAAAGCGCTTTCATGATATTACCGGCTATCCGATCTACAAGTACATATTTAACCTGCGAATCGAGAAATTTACTAAAAAACTTCTCGAAACCGATATGTCCATTTTCGAAATTGCGATTGACATGGGCCTCAACGATAGCAAAAATATCGCCCGTCAGTTTCGTCAGGTAAAAGGCTGTACCCCCATCGAGTACAGGCAGCGGTACTTGGCCGGAAAATAATACATTACTTACTGAATAGTTTGCTTTGCTACGTTGACACCCCGGAGTGTAACCTTGGGGGCTTTTTTTTCATTTTTACGACAACGTACCGTGAGTACTTTATTTTCTCCGGGTAGGAGCGAGACATAATTATCTGACCAAAATACCGGGGTTATGGCCTCATTGGTAATCCCGTCTTGGAGTTCTAACTCAATAAAAAAGGCTATTTTTTCGATTGGATTAGAAATATTTACCGAGACTTCAAACTCTCCATTGATCTCCCTGGTGGTCATTTTAGCCGCTACTTGTGCGGGAGCTAGTCGGTTGAGTGAGGTAAAATCGGCGAATTGTTTTTGGGGTGTATAGTACCAGTAGTAACGGCCCCAATCTAGCTGATCGGGTTTACTGGCAAGCCAATAAAAATTATCGGCCACTAATTTACCGTTCTTGTCCTTCAATTTTAAGTCCAGAAAGTAGACCTCACTGGTAGTGGGTAGTTTAAGGTTACTGTTCCTGCTAATACCATTATTTGGTAAGTCATACGTTTTGGTGAATTCCTGAATCACCTTCGAATTACTATCCAGTAATTTGACTTCGGCAGTCATCTCATTTGCGTCCTCCTGAGTATCGTTACCGAAGTAAATCAAATTGTCGCGGTAGTTGTAGATTATACTCAGGGGAGCGCAGGCTTTTTTAGCCCCGTAATAGGCTCCGGTAGGCATTAGGTAGTAGTCAAAAAGCTGCCAGTAAAACTCCGGCCAAGGCGAATTGAGCATCCATTGAATCACGCCGGTGGACTTGGCATGATTGACTACGTGGGCTTCAAACATAGGTCGGATAGCTTCGTAGTTCATGATTTGCGCTTTGAGCGTCAATTCGTCAAGATCTTTGGGAGTCCCGTAGCGTTTATTTAAAGCAGTCAGGTATACACCCAAGGTATTAAAATCTTTCCGACCGGAATGGTAGTTCCAAACGTCATTATCAGCGGGCCATAGTCTTGCATCTGGAATCATTTTTCTGATGCTACTAGCCGGCGGAATTTGCGGGCCGGGGCCAACCTCTGAGTTAAAACCAAATGCTCCACCTAACTTTTTATCTTCGTACCAATATACCGGTGGTACATACTCGTAGGGACCATTCATTTTCATGCCGGATGGGCCGGAAACGGTACTTTCAAATGCTCCGGTTGAAACTAAAAACGGCCGGGTCTGATCGTAGTCCGCGAGGATTTGCCGGTACCGCTTTTCCAGGGCTGGCGTTGGCATGGCGTCGCTGCCTCCGGCCCAGGTAAAGATGCTCGGGTGATTACGCAACCATTTTACCTGATCCCGAAAATAATCAGACAATAGAGTCTCTTCGTTTGGGGTTAGTTTGACGGCGTAGAGATCAACACCTTCGTTGATGGGGAGGTTTTCGTCGCCGGGTTTCATGTTCAGGGGTAGTCCAAGATAATCGGGCCATTCCCATTGGCAGCTCCAACCTACCATCAACAAGATTCCGTTGCGATCACAGAGATCATAAATATGCTGGTTATTACCCCAAACTCCTTCAAAGCGTAGAGCGTTCAGGTTCATTTCTTTGACGTACCGTATTTGAGCCGAGTCTTTTTTTGGTTGGTATCGTAAAAACAGATCATCTACCCAGCCCGCACCTTTGATCAGCAGTGGCCGGCCATTAATTCTGTACCCACGTACACCTTCTTGGGTGAGGTAGGTTTCCACTTCCCGGATTCCAAAGGAAGTACTTTGCTCGTCGATTCGATTTTGCTTTTCGTGTAATTCCAGCCTTAGATCGTACATTTCCGGCGAGCCTAAACCGTTTGGCCACCACAGTCGGGGATTTTTGATGGTTAATTGTGGGAATTTTTTCGGTGTGAAATAGATTGTTTTATGTTCCTGCGGTTCCAAGGACACTTCTTTTTCAAAACGAACAGACTCAATAAAGCCCGTAACTCGAACGGTCTTCGCTTGATTACTATGGTTGGTGATTTCGGTGCTAATGGTTAAGGTCGCTTTGTCCAGAGTACCGGGTTTTAGGTCCGGCGCTACGAAGGGCATATCCAGAGTTACCTTACCGGAGCGGCGTAAACGGATTTCGCGGAAAATACCCATGTAGTGATCGGGTGGGGTAGGAGCCCAATCCACAAAGCCCATGTAAAAATCGCGAACCTGCGGGGGGAATACTTTTACCAACAGCGTATTAGCGCCGCTCTGCGCTGCTTGGGTAATATCCAGATCAAACTGCCGGAAGGCACCGAAGATCGTATCTTGGTTGGCTATTTTTTTACCATTTAGCCAGATATCCGCCCGATAATTGATCCCGTCAACCAGTAGACGCAGTACTTCGGCATCTGGTTGAATCTCGTCAAGTGTAAAGGTGTTTCGAAACCACCACGGCTTTTCAAAGGGTGCCCGGGGGATCGCTTCCAGATTCTTACCCATAAACGGGTCCTTATAAACACCCGCCTCCACGAGGGCTCCTAGTACCGTGGTAGGTACCTTGGCTTTGGTCCATACCGTAGGGTCGGGTGCGTTTTCAGTAAGCTCCTGAATATTCTCAGATACGTTCGCTGAAGAGGCAATTACCCAGTTCTCAGAAAGTACTTGTTCCCCGGTGGTATAGTCCTTTACCTGACAACCAACTAGAACACTTACAAAAAAGGGAACCAGAGTAAGGGTTTGATATCTATGAAAAAAAGAAGGACAAGTGTAACCCATAGGGGAAAAGAAAAATTTAGACGCTGAATTCGGGAGCTGTAACTAGCGCCTGAACTTTCCTGATTGCCTGAGCAAAAGAAAGCATATCTTGGGAGCTACCCAACATGGCGTGTTGCAAAATCCAGACACCTTCGTCTGCGCAGGCCCGCTCGGCTACCGGGCATTCTACGTTGGTATAACTAACGGAATCAGGCAGGGCATAGCACATGAAGTTCTTATTCTGAAACAGAGGTTGTTTGTACAACGGATACGGGTAACCCCTAAAACAAGGTACTCCTTCGGCCGCCAGCATTTCTACAAAGGTATTCTTATGAACTCCATTGAATTTGGTTGAATCATAGCGAAAAATATAAAGGTGCTGGCAATGAATCGTTTCACCGTGCCCACGGGTGAGTGGATTTATTCCTTCAATTGGTTCCAGTAATTCGTTCAGATGTAAACCATTCTCGTGCCGTAGATGGGTTTGTGCGTCCAGACGCTTTAATTGCTGGGACAGTAAAACGGCCTGAATCGGGCTGATGCGGTAATTGCAGCCGGGCAGATAGTGGTCGTACCATTGTCCTTCGGGTAGTCTTCCAACATTACGAAGGGAAGCCATGGTCCGGTATAGCTCTGGATCGTTGGTGATGACAATACCTCCCTCGCCACTCGTCAGATTCTTGGAAGATTGGAAGCTAAAACTCCCGGCATCGCCGATGGTGCCCAGTTTCTTGCCCTTAAACTCGGCACCGTGGGCATGAGCGGCATCCTCAATAACCCGCAAATTATGTCGCTGGGCGATATCCATAATAGCATCCATAGCGCAGGCTTGTCCGGCAAAATGAACGGGTATTATGGCCTTGGTCCGCGGGGTAATGGCTGCTTCAATCTTACTAGCGTCAAGATTATACGTACCTGGGTCAATATCCACAAAGACAGGTACGCCGTTTGCTTCCACGACGGTAGAGGCGGTGGCAATGAAGGTATACGGCGGAACAATCACTTCGTCGCCGGGCCTGATGCCGCAAGCAATTAATGCCAGTCGCAACGAAACTGAGCCGTTCACGCAGCTAACGGCATATTTTGCGCCGCAGTAGGCCGCAAACTCATTTTCAAAGGCTTCCACCACACCGGTGCAATCGGGGTTACCCCATTGTCCACTTCGGATAATATCTGCTACAACTTCGGCTTCTTTTTCATCAAATATTGGCCAAGGGAAACTAGTTTTTACTGTTTTTTCTCCTCCGTATAGTGCCAGGTATTCGTCCATATTTTGTTCATAGGTTTAGGCCTTAATACTGTCCAGAAAGGCTATCAGGCTACTCGATGCTTGTTTTTTTCTTTCCATACTAGTCCATAAGATTTACTCTCTAGTATTTATATTGATCTATCGCTCGTATTCAATTCATACATGAAACTTTCAAAATCATTTCTATTAGTGCTCCTGATCTCCGGTATGACCCTCGGAACTACTTGGGCGATACGGGGTCAATTCGGTCATGAACAAGGAGCTGCTTGGGCGGGAGGAATCGGAGCATTAGTCATTCTCTTGTTAGCCAAACGAAAAGATTGGTACCCCAAAGCTTTGCGGGCGACGCTTGCAGGGGCGATTGGTTGGGGATTGGGGGGAATTATGAGCTACGGTATAGTAGTCGGCTACGGCCGGGGCTCTGATTTTAGTAATGTATTCTACGGCTTGACGATGCTCTTTGTGATAGGAGCATTGTACGGTTTTTTGGGTGGCGGTCTGTTTGGATTAGCCTTAGAAGAGTCAAAAAACAAACGAGTAGATTGGGCGCGATTACTCGTCGAAATGGTAGCGGTAGCACTAGTTACGTATTTCTTTGTCATTGAGCAATGGGGCTGGTTGATGACCCCGCCCCGCTCAGAAATGTGGGCAGTCTGCCTAGGGGTTGCATTCGCACTCACCTGGTACATGGTTAGGAATCAGTACACCGCTGCGCTTCGGGTTGCGGTATACGCTGGACTGGGGGGAGGTTTTGGCTTTGCCTTTGGAAACTTCTTACAAGTACTCGGGCATGTTTCTGAAATCCCTTTCAATTTCTGGAATGTGATGGAGTACAGCCTTGGTTTTTTTGGGGGAATTGGAATGGCCTATGGTACCTACACAGCAGAATGGGAAGTACCTGAGCAGCCATCAGAGAAGTCAGATAACCAATGGTTTCCAATCGTCATGGTATCTTTGGTCATTCCATTGATCGTATGGGATCAGTCATTTGTTTTGGAGCGACTGAGTAAAATGGGGGAAGTTATTCAGGTAGGTAATCCGGAGTCCTTGGCGAGCATTAGTCAACTAATGGCTCTACTCTTGATCATTGGGATTGGGGGATATTGGGTCAACTACTTTTATATTCAGAGACCAGCCGACCAGCCGACCTATAACAGCCTGAAAATATACTTTCTGACTCATTTCGGGCTGTACACTTTTTGTAGTTGGCTTGTTACGGGAGCGTTTTTTAGTACTTACCGAATTGAACAGTACCTCTATTTGGTCAATTTGCTAATTATTGGCTTGGTCGTTAATTTCCTGACGGCTAACTTCCAACCCAAGAGTAATAACACCTGGCATTGGGGAATAGCCTTGTTCGGAATTGTGGTAGTACTTGGGATACTAGCCTTCATTGCGGTTGCATCCCATGGAGAAATAAAAGGAGCGCAAACCAGATTTTAATCTTTGTTTGCGCTCCTTTCGACGAAAAAAGCGTGCTTTGCAGCACGCTCTCCGAGATATTCTTAATGAACAAACGGTTAGATAACGCGAACGTTAACTGCGTTCAATCCTTTTTTTCCCTGCTCTACTTCGTAAGACACTTTGTCATTCTCGCGAATGTCATCGGCTAGGCCTGATACGTGTACGAAAATGTCTTGATCACCATTTGATGGGGAGATGAAACCAAATCCTTTGGTATCATTGAAAAATTTGACTGTTCCTTCTTGCATTATAATTATTGTATTGGTAAATATTCATAACAAAGGAACAGCAAAATAATTGAAATTCCAAACGTATACCAGTTAATAACTTGTTTTTCACTGATTTGTGGCTATTTTAAGCTGTGAAGGCACTATTTATTTTCAACTTAATTACAGAGAATGGTTTGGAAATGGGGAAGTACCTACTTTAAAGTGACGGTTTTTCCGGTTTTAGCTGAATTCTTAGCGGCTTCCAGTATCTGTACAACCGTAATATTGACGGGAAGCTCATATAAATCGTTGGGGGTCATGATGAGTCGTCCTCGTACCACATCGGCTAAAACGGAGAATGGATCTTCGAAAGGTTCCGGACGAGGGGAGAGTTTAAGGGTTTCTTCGGGACTCTTTTCCTGTAATCGCTGCCGTACCGTGGTGCGGTCCACGGCTACGGCATATCCCTTAGTGCCGTATACCTCCATATCTTTTCTGGCAAAGGTCCAGTTCCATGACCCCTGTATGATGCACTGTGCTTTGGGATATTGCAAAATGATGGTCGCCTCATCGTCCACTTTTGGGTATATATTGGGTTTATTTTGTTGAGTCACCGCCGTTACGGTCAAGGGTTTCTCTCCTAGCATCAACCAGGTCATCAGATTGGCGCCGTAGCACCCAAAATCCATCAAGGCACCACTTCCGTTTTGGACGGGATCGGTTAGCCAGGAAAAGAACTCATTGCTCACCCCAATTTCCTTTGGACCTTGGTGTCCGTCGTTGACCATTACTTTTCTGATCTCACCCAATTTACCTTCCTCGTAAAGTTGTTGCACGTGTTGGTTACTGGAATACCAGGATGTTTCAAAGTTGGTAAGTACCTTAATACCGTTTTTCTTGGCCAAGGCCCCAATTTCCAACGCATCTTCGTAGGTGGTGGCGAGTGGTTTTTCTACCATTACGTGTATTTTTTTTGGCGCGGCCGCCCTGACCACGTCGATGTGCTCATTGATCGGGCCAAACGCCGTCACAGCCTCTGGTTTGGTTTCGGTGAGCATTTTATCAAGGTTATTGTAGAACAACTTCGGATCTAGCTTATAGCGGTCAATGAATTTTGCTATCAGCGCTTTATCTGTTTCATAAATTCCTACTAGTTCGATATTTTTTTTCTCCTTCCGATTGAAAATCCAACCAATGTGTCCGTGACTGATTCCGGCCACGGCTACCCTGACGGGTGTTTGGGCGTAGGCAGGAGCTACCATTAGGCCCACAAGTATTAGCAATAAAGCTTTCATAAAGTGTTCGGTTGTTTTGGGGTATATACTAGTGGTAAAAAGAGGCATGTACAGGAATTCTACCATGATTATCGAATCTGAAAGCATGTTTAAAGTACAATATATCCTATTATTTGAGATGTAAAAATAAGAAAAACAATAAAGAAAGATGGACCAGGACTCACTAAGGGCAGGGGAGCGCATATAACCCTTCCAACTCATTTCAAAAACTAAGCCATACGCTAGACTACGAGGACAACACAGATTGGGGTGATACCCCTGCACCTCGGACGCAGTTCTTTCGGAGTCCCCAAAAGAGATTATCAGCGAGGTTAAAAGTCTGGATGTGGGTATGCCGAAATCAGTAAACCCCTACCAGGGATGTGAACATGGGTGTATTTACTACTACGCCCGTAATTCCTACGAGTATTGGGACTTTTCGGCTGGTTTGGACTTCGAAACTAAGATTATGGTCAAGAAGGATGCCCCTAGATTACTGGAAGCTGAATTCCAGTCAACGAAGTGGAAGCCAGTGGTAATTTTATTTTCTGGTAATACGGATTGTTATCAACCGGCCGAGCGGCAGTTTCGACTCACCGATCCATGTTGGAGTTATGCTTAAAGTACCGGAATCCGGTGGGTAAGTAGTAGAACAATATTAGAGATAGAGTAAAATTATTATATTTATCTGAAAGTCAGTAATTTGAATGTTTTAAGTTGTATTAATAAATAAGCCCGACTACTTATTATTACCAAAAATATGCTTGTTTTCCGGGATATTGACCTACTAACTGAATTGGCCCGGCTCAATTTGGTACACGTCTATATTACCATAATAACCCTGCAAAGAGTTGCGGTAGGTTATGGACCGAAGGACGGTTACCGCCGCTCAACGTTTATAGGTAATTCAAAAACTAACCGCTGCTGGTACCCCAACCGGGGTAATGACCGCGTCCATTATTCTTGGTCTGACCGATCATAAGATTCCCAAACTAATTGAAGCGGCCGCTGAGGCGGGTGCGGTAGGAGCGGGCTACACCATCGTCAGGTTGAATGGAGCCATTGCTGATCTTTTTGAAGACTGGATGCGGAACGCCTTTCCGGACCGGATGGACAAGGTGTTGAATTAAATCCGGGAATGCCACGGCGGGAAGCTGAATGATAGCCACTTCGGGACCAGAATGCGGGGAGAAGGTGCCCTGGCAGAAAATATCAAAGCAATGCACGCGATCTCCCGTTCCCGGTGGATGGAAAGGCGAAGTCTCCCACCGTTGGACCACTCCCTTTTCAGGCGGGAAGGTTTACAAATGAAGTTATTTTAGCTGATAATTTTTCAGGGAAATTATCAGCTATTTGCCACATCTTCTTGGTAACCGCGTATAGTCAATTAAACCAATAGTTACCTCTATTGCTAACTGCGAGCAAGTGCTGAGGATACTGACTCATCTATCCATAAATTATCTTAGTAAGTGGCTGACAATTATGATAGCAGAACCGAACGCGAAAATATTTCTGGCTGAAAAGCGATTGAAATTAGAAAATCCTTTTAATCAGAATTTTACTACCTATTTACCCGAGCAAATAGACTTGTCAAGAAAGACTGTTGTGGGAGTATCTTCTTCTTTATCCGATGACATACTAACAAGGGGGAATCAGCTTACTAGTAGAAGTGAAGGCAGATTCATGGGTTGTGTTTGTTCCTTACATCGGTGATCTGATTCTGAGGTTTGGGCAGGAATACCAATTGCTACTGGCGGAGGGCGAAGTAATGGTCAAGACATTCAAGAAAGGTGAATTGTACGAAATCAGGAACCCCAGTCCGGACGACCACATTAACTTTTTCCAACTCAGGTTTTTCTCCGAATTTTCTCACAAATATGAAGTGTCGGACATTCAAATGGCGGCTTATCCTAACGCTGTACGATCTATCGTGACCTCAGGAAGTACCTCCATATCAATCGGACTGTACGAGGATAGAAAAAAGGAGTTTATACCCTAAGAAGTTCTCAAAACGGGCTATTTGTTTATGTCATCGAAGGTGTGTTTGAATGTAAAGATCATCTGGTTCAGAAACGAGATGGTCTTGCTTTGCGGAACGTAGAAACTGTGGAATTTGAGGCACTCTCGCAGGGTGCAGTCCTTCTATTGGTGGAGTTCGAAACCCCAAATGTAGTTTTCGTAAGTAACGGTTGATAAATCCGGGAAAAAAGATGCCGGATGGATACTATTTTCTGCTCATGAGCGTAATCGAAGTAGGGGCATGTCTCTACTTTTTAAACTTCTGAATTATACTCTGATGTTACGCAAGTCTATTGTATATGATAAAAAAAGCGAATTAAATTTGGCAGATGAAAACAGACCTTGATCTATACACGGATTATTTGATCAGTTTCCTGGGGCAAACCAGTGCCACTG
>Ga0105053_10004434_pt1 | contig 20727 bp, 11 predicted proteins | sample BON01_FD_78093 | JGI IMG/M metagenome (GOLD analysis project Ga0105053, IMG submission 78093) | Freshwater microbial communities from Lake Bonney liftoff mats and glacier meltwater in Antarctica - BON-01 | ecosystem: Environmental > Aquatic > Freshwater > Ice > Glacier meltwater | place: Lake...
TATTTCTCCTGATGTAATTTAATTGCATCCCTCGACTTGACAGCTATGTCGCCTGCAAACGCGTTCCATGAGGTAGCTACTAAAGTATTTACAACATTTTTTTAAACAACAACAAAATCATTTTGGTGTGGAGTATTTATACGCTTTTATAAAGTGTGATTTACGTCAATCCTATCCCACTCAGGATATTCTATAATGAACTCAATTCCCAATTAAAAAGGAACAAAAAGGCTGCGGCAATCAATGTGTGTAATAATTGCCATGTTTTCAATATAATTTATTGTGACGCGTTCATGTACGAGTAACCTATTAGCATGCAGCTATACGGTAACTAATTTTTAACAAAGTGAGGACAAAATGAATTCTATTTTTTCGTTGAACGACTCAAAATAAATACTTTCAGTTGCAGGAAGCACACTATACTTCCATAAATAATGCGATCGTGTTAGCGGGCTGTTTGCGCAGATACAGGAGAGATTTTGATGTAAGCCTCGCTCATATCTACTTGGTTTGATTTAATAAGTGGTTCTTCCTCTTTAGGGTCGTCGGTTTGATTCTCAATATCCAGATTCAGCGGATTGTGTTGCCGTCGTTCGGTCGGCTGGAAAACTATGGCACCATATTTGTGCCTCTTGCAGTAATTATTTTTCTGTATCTTATTATGGCAGTGATTAACCCGGCATTTGTGCTTGACACAATAATTAGACCCCGGAACACACACTTTCTTCGATACAGCCTTGCATCTTGAATGGAGACATGTACCCTTTTGCTTCACTACTTGTCGTATGGCATATAACTCAGATTCTACTTTAATCTTCTTAGGCACTCTGGGACTGCTCTTCTGCTGAACCTCTACAGGTAATGTCTGCCTCGAAAGAAGTTCTTGGTTGTACTTTAATTGAGTCATCTGCTGATCGAGCCACAACTGATGCCATCTACTGATGTGCTCCAAGTCAACTGGGTGACGTCCAAGATTCTCTAATATCTCTACGAGCGGAGGAGGGTCTACCATGGAGTTGGTGAACATCGCTTCAATGGATGATTGATAACCAATTCATATTGGAAAAAGTCTTCGTACCTCCACCTATGCAAAACAATAGAAGGGTACTAGTAATTGAATGGCTTTAGAAAATTTCTGAACGCGACCAAGAAACGATTGAAAAAGCTGAAAAAGGACCCCGAAAAAAAAAGTCAACGGCTAAAAATATATCCGTTGTTGAAAACGTTTCCATCAAGTAAACAACTAATCATGGGATGTCGCAGCAGTAAAGTGATGGATCCGAATGCACAAGTGCCCCCCTTGATGAAATCTTACTCAGAGAGGAAGTGTAGAGATGTGATATGGATAGTGTTGTTCGTGGCCTATTGGATAGGCATGGTGGGAGTTACAATCGTCTCCATGAAGTCGGGTGATCCTGCCAGATTACTCTACGGCGTTGATTCAGAGGGTAATCAATGTGGAGGAACCGGTTCTGAGTGCTTTGAGGGTCAAGAGTGTGGAAAGGTGATAGCCTATCCTCGAATCGACAAAGACATTGCGAATGCCGTGTTGAATGGTGTGGACATCAGCAACCCAACTTCTTTACTCTCCATTCCATTTTACAGTGTATGTCTCACTTCGTGTCCAGAAGGCCCAACTGATTCGAATGGCGACGGTGAGGTTAGAGATTGGGTTTGCTCCTACAACGCTTCCAAGTTGTTGAATGAAGAAACAGATATGTTGGAATTCAGTCCTGAAGTACCCAGTGCAAGCGGAAGAGCACTGCTGGAAACATGTTTAGAACAAAAAAGTCAATTTAATGGTGTTTTCGCGGAGTATGCACTATCTGAACCTTGCAGGACTTTGATGGGAGAATGTTTCAAAAGCTACGTGACGGAAAAAGATCTATTTTTTCGATGTGTCCCTCAAAATGTTGACAATTCAACATGCACAAACAGTCCATATCTTGAGTCCATAAACAAGAGTGTTACACGAATCGACAAAGGTGATGGCACATGGGAAACCCGTCCCGCGTCAGATAAACAATGCGGGGAGTGTATCGAACCTGTAACAGACTCAGACGGCAATCCAATAGACCCTGGGAGCAAAGAGTGTAAAGTTAAAGTAGTAACATCTTCTTCTGAATCGGTTCAAGTGCAAATCAATCCGCTTTTCGAGCAGGTTAATTCGTGGACGGCGCAGCTGATTCGGTGGATGGGGGATATCAATTTGTGTCTGTTTGAAATTCTGCTTGCAGGCGCAGGTGGCGCAGTCCTTTTAGGATGTTTTTGGCTTGTTTTGCTAAGATTTTTCGCTGGAGTATTTGTTTGGGCAACTTTATGGGGGCTACTTATAGTCTTCTTGTACTTGTCAATCCAATTTCTCATGTACGGAGGTGTTATTTCATCTGAAATGATATCATCGTTCATTTCAGACACAACAAACAGTTCTACGTCGGTGGAATTGGGATCTATCTTTAGTGAACAAACACAATCGGAAATGAAGATGTATGAAATCTGTGGGTATGTCATGACCGGTATCACGGTAATCTATATGGTAATTGTCATTGCAATGATGAAGCGAATACGTCTGGCAGTACAGGTACTCAAAGAAGCTACCAAAGCTATATGCACCATGCCTATGATTCTCCTTTTTCCAATTATGTCTGTTGCATTTTCTCTGGCACTTACTGTCTACTGTTTTGGACTTGCGCTGTACATATCTTCATCAGGAGAAATCTCCCCGACGATGATTCCTGGATACAATCTCACTATGTCAAACAGCACTCTGGGCACTGTAAGAAGACTAAGCAATATAACTGATGCAACTGCCACATTGGCAGACAGCATTGTTCAAGAATTTCAATCCAGTTCTCTGAATACTTATTTCTTCTTGTTTAACCTGTTTGGATTCCTATGGACGAATCAAGTGATTGCTGCCATTAGCTGCACCACCATTGCGGGGGCCGTTGCGTCATGGTACTGGGCTTCTGTAGAGGAGTCAGAGAAAAAGTCAAAAATGCCTGCATCACCGGTACTTGCTTCACTGAAGAGGGTTATTCGATTCCATCTTGGTTCAATGATCTTCGGGGCATTCATTATTGCCCTCGTACAATTCATTCGAGTATTGCTTGCTTACTTGGATAAGCAAACTCAAAACTTGCAGAAGAAAAACAAAGTTATCATGGTTATTATGAAAGTAGTTCAATGCTGTTTGTGGTGTTTCGAGAAGATACTGAAATTCGTATCCAAGAATGCATTCATCATGGTCGCTATTCACGGAACCAGTTTTTGTACATCCACTAAAAACGCGTTTGGAATTTTGTTCAGCAATATGGCTCGTATTGGAGTAGCCACAGCCATCAACAATCTTCTCATTCTACTAGCTAAACTTGTCATCACAGTTGGATCAAGCGCTCTGACATGGTTCTTGGTGAACAATTCGGATAAAGCACCATCGTCCGTGTTAGTACCGGTATTTGCAACTTCGCTCATCTCGTGGTTTGTTGGTGATGCCTTTCTCAGAGTGTATGGATTGGCTGTTGATACGATCATGATCTCTGTTTGCGAAGACGAAAAGAGGCATGACGGATCTCCACAAAAGCCATTTTATATGTCAAAATCATTGCTTAAAATTGTAAACAAATCTAACAAGGCGTATAAGAAAGCACAAGAAGTGGAGGATGCTGATGAAGGCAGTCAAAGGAGCATTCCTGTACAAGATGCTACACCAGAGAAAAAAGTATCATTGTTGTAAAGATCAAAATAAATATGGATTATTCAATTTTCTTGTTCAGGCTTGCTGATCGTTGTTTCAGCGCTTCCAATAGCTCATTCAGTCCGTTTTGAAGTTTCATCGATTTGAATTCTTTCACTTTTTTAGACGCAGATTCGATCTCTTGGTTTGCGAAACCCAGTGCGGCCTTTGGAAGTTGGTATTTTTCAACTAGTTTGATCATCAAGTGTCTTTCTGATGGAGACATTTGAAAACCACCTAACAAATCATAAACTTGCCGCCATTCTTGCCCCGATGCTCTTTGTCGCAGGAGAAACAACGGCAACGAAAGTCGCCCTTCTTTGATATCTTGCAATTTATCTTTACCAGATTCGGCGACATCAACTACCAAATCCAAAACATCATCAAGTGCCTGGTACGCAGCTCCACAATGTTCAGCCCAGTCAATCACCAGTTGTTCTTCTAATACATTACCACCAAGTCTCATTCCTGCAATTACTGGAGCTGCGAAACTGTGATGGGATGCTTTATCATACAGTAGTCGCCTGAGTAGAGAGTCATGGGTATTGCTGGACATTTCAATGGCCTTTTCTACGCCAGCCCATCCTAATAAATCATCGAATTGAGCCGCGCCAGCACTGTATGCCCCTTCCAAAATAGCGATGGAGGCTTGGTTCTTAGATCCAGAGAGCTGCTCCCCTCGTTGCAACAGCTCAAATGACTTTGCTTGAAGTACATCACCAACCAATGTGGTCAGATGCTGCACCGTTTCATTAGAAAAGTACCTTTTATCATGTTCCGATCTAGTGGATATAGCCACTTGAATAGTATCGACTCCCCTTCGAGTGAATGCGTGATCCATAAGATCATCATGGACGAACATAAACAAATGATGCAACTCCACACCTGCAGCGAACATTTCTAGACCTTCAATTGCAGGAGATGGATCTTGCAAGTCAGATCCAAGTAGGACTAATCGAGGCCTTACCAGGGACTTTTGTGGAGATAAAGCAATGCGTTGAACAGCTGAGAATGCTTGGGTCCACTTTGGCTCATGTTGCCTCAGTTTCATCAGATCTAACACCGCCCTCTCAACATGACCAGTAACTCGTGCAACGCTCATCCTCCCAATGAGTTGTATTATACATCGTGATACAGCTACTAATACAAATACCATTGATGGCGTTTGCGAAGGATGTCTTCCATCTCGGTTTGAATATTTTTCAATTATTCATGTTTCCCGATTTGTCGATTGAGAAAAAGGAATCCGAGTCAAGTCTGATCCACATATTCTTTAGTTCTACAGGTCATGTGGGACTGTTACCGAGAGGTAGAGTTTTCTCCACATTGGTGTTCTGGTTATCCTTGGCAGCTGTTATCATGTTGGTAACTAAGGATGAATTTCTTTTTGGTAGAATACCAGAGATACAGACCGCGCATTATGTTGAACCACTTTTTGTTGATCTTTCGTTCGAGGAAGTGACTTGTATAGCTGATGGCGGCAAAACGATATTAAAGAATGCATCTGGACGAATTCCTTCAGGAGAAATTACTGCTATTCTTGGTCCCAGTGGTGCGGGTAAAAGTACATTAGCTTCTTTGCTACTAGGAAGAGGAGAGAGGATATGTGTGGGAGGTCATTCTGGAATTGTTGCTCTCAACGGACATCAAGGCAGTTTGAATTCGATCCTTGATAGAGTTGGATATGTGCCTCAGTTTGACAATTTATTTGAAGATCTTTCAGTGGAAGAGACGCTTGTGTTCAGCGGCTCCTGGAGGCTTCCTGGCCAGTTTGATCTGGAAGGTACTTTGGAAGTTTTAGAACTCACTCATCTTCGGAATCAACCTATACATGTTTTGAGCGGTGGTGAAAAAAAACGAGTTAGTATTGGCGTTGAGATGATTGCAAATCCTTCTGTTCTGGTGATGGATGAACCTACCAGTGGGCTCGACGCTGCTGCGGCTTTCTTGCTGATGAAAAAGATGAGAGACATTTGTGATAAGAAAGGAGTGTCTATAGTTGTCGTGCTACATGCACCATCCATGCGAGTATACGAAATATTGGACAATTTGGTGCTTTTACAAAAATCGAAAGTAGTATTTGTGGGGCCTAAATCGTTATACACCATTTCAATACCTGAACGCATTCTCGAGGAATTGATGTCAGAAAAGGAGTTACCTCCATTCCACTATTCTCCTCAATCCACTTCCTTAGGACCTTCCCATCGATTGTCTCAGCGTCCAGGATTGTTTACGCAGAACAAACTTTGGCTTTCTTTGTTGCTCAAAATAAACTATCGGAAATCGGGCTTTTTCTCGGGGCTGTTTGCTGTTGTCTCCATTGGTGGATTTTCTGGCTGGGTGAGATCATATGCTAGACAATGGGATTCTAGACCATTGTCTTCTTTTTTTGTTTCTTTGACTGTTTTTTGTCAAGCTTCCTTTGGCGCGGTCTTCCAAGATTTTTCAATGCCACCTGTTAAACGTGCTGCTGATTCTGGAATGATTCTAGGGGCTCATCATAATGCACTCTGTGTATATGTTTTCGTACTCGCTTATATATATGGTAATTTTTTTGCCCTTGTATACAGTTTCGTTTTGAAGATTCGAAGAGACTCTCCCTTCGATATGAAACGCCATTTTGAACTTGTCTATATTTATATGATAGGATATCTTGCCAGCTGGTCCTACGCGTGCCTTTTTTGTGTGTTGGCGAAACATGATTTTCAAACGAGTGCCATTTGGATTATTGGCTTTCTTATTACTACGCATGTTTTTTCCCGATACAGCCCGAACGCTCGTCAAATCGAACTCGATTCGTTTATTTTGGAAAAATACAACATTGGAGTTCTTGTTAAAATTCTTTGCAAGTTTTCTCCTGTGAGGTATTTCATTGAAGGCTTTACCGTGTGGGATGCTTTTTTGGAAGACGAAGCAGATGAGAAAAACGATCGCGGGAGAAATTTCATGCTGAACTACTTTCAATATCGACATGATCATAAAAGTCAATGTTTTAATGAACTCTTTAGGGTTTGGGTTTCAAATATGATATCGAGATGGTTCATGTTTGGTTTCTTTAACTCTACTGATTTCCATGACCTATACGACAAACCCTTATTTCTCTACATGATGCTCAAACTTCAGCTCAGTTGGACCTTAGCAGTTTTATTCATTGCAACTCTACACTACAATGTAGTCAACATGGATTACGTCGATGCAAACGAGCACCTTGTAGCTATCAATATCATCCTCGCTACTGTTGTTTTCTCCGCCATCTACTGTATATATTGAAATCTGCCATCTACTGGATATTCTGAAATCTGCCATCTGCTGGATATATTGAAATCTGTCATCTACTGGATATATTGAAATCTGTCATCTACTGGATATACTGAAATGGATATTTGAAAATAGAATCTGCTATATTTTGAATATTTTGAGGGGGTCGTTTCGTTTTATAAATCATGAAAAGGATTTTTAAACAACAACAAAAATCGATTTTAATGGCTATGATGAAGAGCTCTGAGTTACGTCGTAGGTTTTCTGCATTTTTCACTAAAGACCATGGTCACCTTTCATTGCCTTCCAGCCCACTAGTGCCGGAAGCGGGGTACTCCAGTCTATTGTTCACTAACGCAGGTATGGTCCAGTTTAAAGATGCCTTTCTCGGGTTGACCCCACCCAAAAGCAGCCGTATAACCACTATTCAGAAATGTATGAGAGCAGGAGGCAAACATAATGATCTTGAAAATGTTGGATTCACTGATAGACATCACACGTTCTTTGAAATGCTCGGAAACTTTTCTTTTAATGACTACTATAAAGAGGAAGCTATCGTGCTTGCCCATTCGTTTCTCGTTAAAGAAATTGGAATTTCCGAAAAGAAATTGCGAGTAACTGTGTTGGAAGGCGATGCTGAATCCGAGAAGTTGTGGAAATCGGTACTATCTGCTGGTACCCCCGTTCATCGACTTGGTGCTGACGATAATTTCTGGAGCATGGGGGATGCGGCAGGACTACCTTGTGGACCTTGTTCTGAAATATTCTATGATAGAGGAGATTGTTTTGAAGATCGATACTTGGAGATCTGGAATCTTGTATTCATGCAAAACATTCAAGATGGAAATGGAGGTTTTACTGATCTACCAAAGAAATGCGTAGACACGGGAATGGGACTTGAAAGGATCGCGTCAGTTCTTCAATGTTCTGATTCTAATTTTGAAACTGATTTATTTGTTCCATTAATCTCAGCCACTCGAGATATTCTCAAGGACGATAAGAATAAATTTGCCGAGAGAATTATTGCGGATCATTTGCGAGCGGCGGCGTTTCTAATTGCAGATGGTGTCACTCCTAGTAATGTGGCTCGTGGTTATGTGCTTCGGAGAATTATTCGACGTGCTGTAGGGTTTGCTCATAAAGCAGGAATTACACAACCATTCATGTATCGCTTACTGCCATCACTTGTATCCACCATGGATAATGCTTATCCTGAACTCCAAGAGCGCCAGATGATCATCAAAGCTGTCATCATGGCGGAAGAGTCGATATTTTATGACACTCTTGACAGAGGCATGAGCATGCTACAGAAAGCAATATCACAGGGTATCCTTGATCCAGAATTTGTGTTTAAAATGTACGATACGTACGGATTTCCAATTGATCTAACTGAAAGTATTGCACGTGAAAATGGGATTATCATTGACTTGGAACAATTCGATGCGTTAATGCAGGACCAACGAAATAGATCAACATCGGAACCGCAAGTCAATGATGACCATGTATTTCTGTCCGCTCTAAACCCAAGTGTATTCACCGGCTACGAAACATTGGTGCAGCGAAATGCAGCCGTCATTGCCACAACAATAGGTGGCTGGGTAGCCATTGACAAATGTCCCTTTTATCCTAAAGGCGGAGGACAGGTTGGTGATATTGGGCATCTTGTGTTACCGGACGGATCAGAAGTTGCCGTAACAGACACAGGTAAAAGTAACACGGGAACTATTGTGCTGCATGTAGATGGGAAGTTAAACTCTGGGGATGTGGTTGATGCGTTTGTAGATCCTCATCATCGAAATCGGTCATCGGTACACCATACCGCAACTCATCTACTTCACGCAGCACTGCGGCAAACCCTCGGTGATCAAGTGTTGCAAGCAGGATCTCAAGTCGATGCAACTAAGCTTCGGTTTGACATATCTCACCCTCGTCCATTGGATTCTGATCAGGTACGTTTTATTAAACAGGGCATCTCGTGTGTAGGGTATATTTCTTGACATTTGTGGAATATCAACCCAAGGAACAGATGCGATATTTAAGCCTTTAGAAGGTTTCGTAACCTCGGTTTTTTTTTCCGTGTAGGGTCTTCTAACCAACATTCTTTGTAGATTGCGAAAATCGAGCTTCTTGTGAACGATAACGCTCGTAGCGCGGTAGCAGTGGTATCTGGTGAGACTGATTTGGAATCAGCCAAGAAACAGAACGCCATGATGCTTTTTGGGGAAAAGTACGACAAGGAAAAGGTTCGTATCGTGTCAATAGGTTCGAATTCATTGGAACTTTGCGGAGGAACACATGTACAGAACTCCCTGGAAGTGTTCCCGTTCAAAATTATCTCAGACACTTCTGTAGCTGCTGGCACAAGACGAATTGAAGCGGTATCTGGTGTTGCTTGTCATGAATGGCTTTTGAAACAATCCCATGATTTGGAATCGGTGGCATCTCTTCTTCAGTCACCTCCTTGTTTAGTAGATCATGTCTCCGTTCTCGCTCATCGTGCTAAAAGTCTCGACTCCGAAGTCAAACGTTTGAAGAAGCGAATTTTGTCCACGGTTCTCCCAGTGGAAGCCAAATCACAATATATATCTGTCCATAGGATACCCGACCTATCTCCAGGTGACGGAAAGGCAACCAATCAGGCGATTCGAATGTACAGGGACTTGTTGCAAGCGCAACAAAAAGATGTGCCGGTTCATTTCATTCTATGCGGGTCGTTCATCGCCTGCTCTGTGAATGATGTTGACATTGGAAATGCTAATACGTTAATCACAAGATGCTTTGTGGATTGTTCTCCTGGTAGTGGAGGAGGGAATGCGACGTTTGCTCAAGGTCAATTCGCAGTAGCAGAATTCTCACTCAAAATCAGCGATAAAATAGTAACATTTTTGTAAATATTTCAAGTAGCATTGGAAGAAACGATCGTTTCATTGCACGTAGCACAGATATGATATGGATGATGTCGACTACTTTATTTCAAATAACATTGGAAGACACAATCGTTTCATTGCAAGCGGCACAGTTATATGGATGTTGTTGAGACTTGATACAATAATAGCAATATACATGACCGCAATTGGTTCGATAGGGAACACATGCATTCTCTCTTCCGCAAAAGGCGCAGCCGCGAGTATCCACGTTCTTTGTTGACGAAGAAAACACACGTAGAATAGAATAACCTATCCTCTTAAATCTATTCCATTCAATCAAGGGTAGCATGCACAACAACATCTCAGAAAAACCGTCGTAGAGTAACTGTTGGTTTATAAAGTCGAAGCTAACTGATCTAGTTGCTTCAGGTTTATCATATACAAGGCGCATTCCCAAGACCCGGGTTAAAATACTGCGAAATTTCCCAGTTTTTAGAAACAAGAGAAAGTTTATCAAGTTGCAAGCCACCCAAACTTTTTCCACTTTGATGAGTTCCAAGCGGGGGGCTCGTGCCCACACCCACGGAGCAAAGACTGTCCCTAATAAATACAACAAACGTTGAAATCTCGTAGGTGTGTCATTGAACAACGATGTTAAACTTTTCCGAGACCCTGTGAATTTCAACTCGTTCCGAAACCGCAGATTCAAAAGTGCCATGCCGGGGGTTGGTGCGTTAATGCGTACTGAGAAGTACCAAATAAAAAAACCTAGGACTGCCTGTATTTCTGGTCTGTTATTGATTAGCACGTCCTCGCCACCAGGGGCTTGTTTCACAATCCCTTCCAGTTGCTCATCAAGCAGGTTTTTAATCTCGGTGTCTAGCATTAGTGCATCTAGTTGCCCCACTCGGGTTATTGTCAATGGCCGAAGTTTTACATCACGTGAACAAGCTTCGAGCTCTGCTGATAATTCATCATTCCACATCCAGCCTCAAGCAAAAGGGTCTACAGGCGATCACTTGGATTTGTTTTCTGATATTCCCACAAACAACAGCGATTTTTTTGTTGGTGTATTATTTCGATAGTCAAGACCCCGACGAGTTGTGCGAATACTAGTATAAGAGATGAGCGAGTTAGGTTTAACAGGAATGCCAATAATGCAAGAGATACTTGTTGCTGCTGCAATACTTATTGCTACGGTGATCTTCCTTGTTCGAATCCAGCGCCGAGATCATATCCACTTAGCACTTCCAGCTTTCGTATTATCTGACGAGCAGCAGAAACTAGTCTCCAAATGTATCATCCCTGAAAAGTGCTACTCTCAGAGTACTTGGGGTACGAAAGCTAAACTCATCGACACGTCCAAGTTGTCGCCTCTTTTAGTCCCGGTTTTGGTTTTTGTAAATCCGAAGTCTGGAGGCCAAAAAGGAGATCTTTTAATATTCCAACTTCGTGCCATACTTCCTGAATTCCAAGTGTTTCAAATTGGATCTGGTGGTTGCGTGCCTCGTACTGGCTTAGAGTTCTTTAAAGCCGTTCCGAATTACCGTGTCCTCGTTTGCGGAGGTGATGGTACCGTTGCATGGGTTTTGCAATCAATCGATGAACTTGACCTTATATATAAACCACCTGTGGCGGTGTTACCTCTTGGCACTGGTAATGATCTCGCAAGGGTTTTAGGATGGGGCGGTGGATATAGCTCACTGTATGGAAGTAGTGTTTTGAAATTGCTTCATAGTGTATCTATGGCAAATGCAAGTAATTTAGACAGGTGGTTTGTAGAGACCATTTCGAAAGGAAAAAAGAAGAAAACTCACGTGATGAATAATTATCTCGGTATAGGAGTTGACGCTCAAATCGCGATGAATTTCCACCGACGACGAGAACGTTCCCCGCATTTATTTTGCAGTCGAACCTTTAACAAATACTTTTGGTATGTCCTAGGTGGAAGCAAAGAGATTCTGTTGGGTCGATTTTCCAATTTAACATCGTATTTGCAATTGGAATGCGATGGCAAGATACTCGATTTGCCCGATGGCATTGAAGGCGTCATCGTACTCAACATTGCGAGTTATGGAGGCGGAGTTGACCTATGGGGTAGCGAGTCATCCATGTCCGATGGTATGCTGGATGTTGTTGGAGTTGCGTCCAGCTTTCAACTCGGAGCAGCGCAGGTTGGTTTGACGCGTCCCATGCGATTGTGCCAGTGCAAGAATGTCAAGATAACCACCAAAGTCAGTCTGCCAATGCAAATCGATGGAGAGCCGAAGAATCTTCGACCGTCTGTCATCAACATTAGTTTCCAAAACCAAAGTGTCATGCTGACTCCAAGCACCGAGTTTGAAATGAAGATTCAGCAATCATCTGCGATGGTAGAGGAAGTTTTGCTTTGGGCCGGTCAAGAAGACATTTTGAACGAGTCTCAAATCACGAAACTTCGCCAGAAATTTAACACCTCGCTGTCGATAAGGAAAAGGTTGAGCTCCATCGATAGTAACTTTATGTAAACTAATTATACAATATATTTTGCACTTTTTTACACATATTGAAGACTAACTAAATAGATTGATATATTTATAAAAACATGTCCAGTTAGTTTTTGCTGATGGACATCATTTCTGGGTTCCCGAAAGATGCAGTCCTGGCCCGTTTTTTCAGCAGTGAATTTTGTTGTTGCCCTCTTTCGACTTGGTCATTGTGATCAACGAATTCAAAGCTTTGCTTGTGTTTGGAAGCAGGCGATTTTGGGTTCATCATTGCATGGGATTTCGTATCGCCTCTCAGTAATCTATTGGTAGGTTTACTGTAAGACACCGTAGCTTCTCCGAGAGCGTAGATATCATTGATGGACAGGCAAGGAATTTCCTTCACTTCAAGAATCGCTGAAATGAAGGCGATGGCAGATTTCTCATTGGTAATCAGGGAGACTCCAAAATCAACGGCTGTACGTCGGATATGGTATCCGTCAGTTTCGTTCTCACGGGAAGTTGAATCGGTAATGTTGATGATCAGGTCAAGTTCGTTCTCCGATATTAAATCCTTCACGTTAGGGGTTCCTTTGGCCAGAGGTTTGAACACTTTGGTGATTTTGATGCCTCTGGATTGAAACAACGAAGCTGTTTTATCCGTCCCAAAAAGAATGTATCCTGCGTCTTCAAGTGCTTTCACGTATGGAATCATGATCTCTTTTGTAGCTTCAGTTCCAATACTCAACAAGATGGTTTTCTTCCTGTCCGGTATCTTCACACCAGCAGACATTACTGATAAAAGATAGGCCTCGTGCATATCCTGACCAAAACATGCCACTTCTCCGGTAGATGCCATTTCCACTCCTAGAGTAGGATCAGCACCTTGCAGACGCGTGAAACTGAACATAGGCGCTTTGACACCGACGTAGTCAATATCAAGCAACTTGATGTTCGCGGGGGTTACTGGAAGACCAACCATGGCTCTAGTGGCTAGTTCAATGAAATTGGTCTGGAACGTCTTGGATACAAACGGAAATGTTCGAGATGCTCGCAGATTACATTCAATCACCTTGACATCATTCGCCTTCGATATGAACTGAATATTAAACGGCCCTGTGATATGTAAGGCTGCAGCAATATTACCAGCAATACGCTTTACCCTTCTTTGGGTTTCTACATATAATTTCTGTGCTGGAAGAACTAAAGTCGCGTCACCTGAGTGCACACCGGCATTTTCAACATGTTCCGAAATCGCAAAATTCAGGATTTGACCGTCTTTGGCAACTGCGTCAAACTCAATTTCCTTGGCATTCAAAATCATTTTTGAAATCACAACAGGGTGCTCACTTGAGATATCAGCTGCGTTTCCTAAGAACTCACTCAATTGTTCTTTGTTCGCAGCCACGCGCATGGCAGCCCCTGAAAGGACATAACTGGGGCGTACGAGAACTGGATATCCAACTGTTTGGGCGAACTTATCGGCCCCTTGAATACTGGTGGCGTTATCCCAGGCAGGTTGATCCACTCCAATAGAATCCAGTAAAGCTGAAAACTTATTTCTGTCTTCTGCGCAATCAATGGAAGATGGCGAAGTTCCCAGAATTCGAACTCCTTGTCTTGAAAGTGGAAGGGCTAGGCAATTCGGAATTTGGCCTCCTACAGAAACAATCACACCCATGGAATGCTCTAACTCGTAGATATCGAGAACTCTCTCAAATGAAAGCTCTTCAAAATACAAACGATCAGATTCGTCATAGTCGGTACTCACGGTTTCCGGGTTGTAGTTCACCACTATACTAGGTATACCGTTCTTGCGAAGGGTACGCACGCAATGCACAGAACACCAATCGAACTCAACTGAACTGCCAATGCAATAAGGACCATTACCCAGAACCATAACCCCATTATCTTCAAATGTAATGTCATGCTCAGAACCATTGTAGGTCATGTACAAGTAATTGGTTTGGGCTGGAAATTCAGCAGCCAATGTATCGATCTGCTTCACATAGGGCAACACATTGAGCTCATATATTCTTCTCCGCCTCATAGATACTTCGTCACTGCGAACTAATTTCGCAATATGAGCATCAGCAAATCCATGACATTTGAGCGACCTCATCATATCGCGGTTGATGTCGTAGATGCTGGTGACACGAGATAGTTCTGAAGACATATCGGTGATGTTCTTCAGTTTCGCCAGGAACCATGGGTCGATGCGAGTAAGGGAGTGGAGCTTATCGATCGAATAGCCCATCTCCAGGGCCCTCGCGATTGCAAACAAGCGAAGGGAGGTTGGGTTCTTGAGGACTTCGTCGATGGTTCCATCACCTTTGTAACTCTTGGCATCTTTTTTGTCCAACGCAGATGAATCGAAACCAGTGAGTGACGGATCCACCATCCTGATGGCCTTTTGAATCACCTCTTCGAACTTTCTTCCGATCGCCATCACCTCACCAACAGACTTCATTGATGAATCCAGAGAATCAGACACACGACTGAATTTCTTGAGATCCCATCGAGGCACTTTGACAACCACGTAATCCAACGAAGGCTCAAAACAGGCTGTGGTGGTTTGCGTCACAGAATTTCTCACCATGACAAGATCTTTCCCAAGAGCTAATTTGGTCGCAACATAGGCAAGCGGATATCCAGTAGCCTTAGAAGCCAGAGCACTTGAACGAGACAAACGTGCGTTCACCTCAATGATGCAGTATCGTTCCGAATGAGGATGAAGTGCGTATTGGATGTTACATTCGCCAACCACTCCCAAATGACGAACCACCTTTAGGGCAGTTTCACGCAGCTTGAAGTACTCGCTGTTTGAGAGAGTTTGAGATGGGGCGATCACAATAGAGTCACCAGTGTGAACCCCAAGCGGATCAAAGTTCTCCATATTACAAACAGTGATGCAATTATTCTTGCAATCTCGAACCACTTCATATTCGACTTCCTTCCATCCTCTTAGATCTTCGTCAATGATGATTTGATGAGAAGCAGCGAATGATTTCTTGGCCAATACTTTGAACTCTTCCATATTGGAGGCGAATCCTGATCCAAGCCCTCCCAATGCAAAAGCAGCTCGAACAAGCACAGGAAAGCCTATTTTCTCTGCCGCCTTGCAAGCTTCTGCCATGTTGTTGGCAATCAGACTCTTTGCACAGTACTCGTCTATCTCCGCTAGCTTGTTTGCAAAAGCCTCTCTATCTTCAGTATTCATGATCACTGGAATAGGAGTCCCAAGAACACGAACATTGTGTTTTTCAAGTTCTCCAGCTTCGTACAGTTTCACTCCGACATTCAATGCCGTTTGACCTCCCATACTTACTAGAATAGAATCAGGACGTTCTTTCTTGATAACACTCAATACCATCTCAGGAGTTACTGGTAGAAAGTACACCTTGTCTGCGAAACCGGCTGAAGTTTGAACAGTGGCGATATTGGGGTTGATCAAAATGACTTCGATGTTCTCTTCCTTCAAAGCTTTGATTGCTTGGGAACCAGAGTAGTCAAACTCCCCTGCCTGCCCGATGGACAGACCGCCAGATCCCACAAGGATACACTTTCGCACTGGCTGTACGTGGTACATAATTTGGGGCACCAAAGTCATTTCGGAAGTACTGTCGTGAACCTTGCTCAAAAACAGGTCAAACAAGAAGGCAGTGTCCATTGGACCACCACAAGCTTCCGGGTGAAATTGCACACTAAAGTATGGTAACGTTTCATGGATGATACCTTCATTCGACATGTCGTTCGCATTCATGAAGAATGTTTTCCACCCTTTAGGCAAATTTTTGTCATCAACAGCATAACCATGATTCTGCGGAGTGATGTAGCATTGAGTAGTTCTCAAATCAATGCACGGTTGATTGGCTCCCCGGTTTCCGTATTTCATCTTGTAAGTTTTAGCGCCTGCAGCAAGTGCTAGCAGCTGATTTCCAAGACAGATACCAAAGATTGGAATATTGCGAATTTTGTTCCCATCCTTAACCTTCATGTCAAACACTTTTTTAATGTTTTCAATGGTCGCGCTTGCCATTTGTGGATCACCGGGACCATTACTCAAAAAGAGTCCGTCAAACTTTCCAGCGAATTCCTCAATGTTATGATCGAAAGGAAGCACAGTGATTTTAACACCTCTTTTCAAAAACTCGCGAATAATGTTCAACTTCATACCACAATCATATGCAATAATGTGAGGAGAACCACTCTCGTTGTAAACGCGAACTTCCTTAGTAGACACTTGCGCTACTAAATTGTTCGAGTTTGGGTCCATGAATTCTATTGGGAGGCCTTCGAATTCAATCTTTCCCAACATGGAACCATGTTCGCGAATCATCTTGGTCAACATCCTTGTATCAATCCCATGCAACGCCGGGATGTTGTGAGCTTTCAGCCAGTCCCCAAGAGACCTCACTGCATTCCAATGACTGTGAGTGATCGAGTAGTCACTCACAATAAGACCCGAGATATGAATACCGGTACTTTCGAAATGTTTAAGCAACCCGTAAATGTCTTTGTCTTCGCCAGGAACTCCATAATTGCCAATCAAAGGATATGTGCAAACCAGAATTTGACCACGGTACGAAGGATCCGTAAGAGCTTCCGGATAACCAACCATGCCAGTGTTGAACACAACTTCTCCTGCAATGCTTTTCCTAGCACCAAAACTAAACCCTGAAACTTCCTTGCCATTCTTGAACTTCAGACTTGCTTTCTCGTCAGAAGGGGAAAGAGTCGCGGAGGTAGATGACCCACGTACCATGATAGGAGAGTGCGTGTCTCTAGTCTTTGGAACTTTTTTCTTGCCACTCATAGTTGATCAAGCTATCTCGATGGTTCGGTTCTTTTTGTGGTATGGCCTTTTCAAAAGTTTTGGAAGCCAAAACCAGTGATTTTTGTACTACATACCAAATGTTCTATTAAAACCCTCTTTTTAAGAGCCACTTTGCAGCACCCGATCACTCGAGTGAAGTGGGTCTCTATCTAATTTAGGATGACCAGTTATTTGTCGCTGGACTTGGCTCGGTTGAAAGAAGACATTGATGAGTCAAACGTGAGCAACAAATTTTATGGGGGGGTACACTTGCAGGCTATAGATGAGATATTCAAACTGGTGGAAAAGTCGTCCAGCTTGCTTGAAACCTGCAAATTCGATGTGCAAGTCCTGGGTATATGTCGCTGTAAGTGCTGTCGTAGAATATCTTCAATATTTATTAACCGCTTTTGAAAAGTTGGAACTACGGATGCGTTCCTTCACACCTGTGGCATCGAGAGTGTTAAGCACTGCTACGAGATCGTAGTATCTGACGGCACATCGTGCACTAGGTGTATTGTCGATCCCAAATTTGACTACATGGTTTGCTCTGGGCTTATGATGCCTCTGTCACTCATACGAATCTTGAGCATATTCCCATGCATCGTAAAAGGTAGAGACGACAGCACTCCCAATGCCGTTTTGGTCATAAAAGACATGAAAGTGATTGCACATAAAGATGAAATTGTTTTGAATCTTGCTGAGCCAATGAAGGACGTGGTGAAGTTTCACAACGCCGATCCCCGTCCGTTGTATTTAACTCCGTGTAAAGGCGCTTTGTACTTTCCAGCCTCCAATGATGATGGTTTAGAAAATACCAGCAACCCAGGCCCTTATGATTCCATCACTGGACATGTAGCCTCCGTTCTTAGCAACAAACAAGAATTCGGTCATGCAGATATTGATAATTTGAATTCTCTTATAAGCGCAGGTGAATACAGGGAAGTGGACAGTCGATGGAGTCATAAACCATCAACTTCTATTCCTCTGCCTCCAGAAACTTTAAAAATTGCTCGTACATTCAAACGCGATGTTTCAATTTTGAAACAAAAAACAAACCTAGCTGTGGTTCAAGGTAAAGGCCATTTACAAGGAATCGAATCTTCCAGTGTCTACGCTGGTATCGTTTCATCAAAATCCAGTCCAAGTTGTGTATCAGTACTTGCTCGTCTGCACTTTTCTTTTACCTTATCTGATGACACTGGTTCCATTACTGTGAATTGCTGGGGTAAAAAGGTGTTGGAGTACTTTGAAAACGTTAAAATGGGCGGCATCCTTTTCATTTATAATTCAAGACTGAAACGAATTGGTGGAAGCAAGAGGGCTGTGGTGACATACAATACTCCGAATGAATATGACATTTCAAATTTTGAACTTGTGGTTGAAAACTCAGACCGTGGTAATGACTACGAAACTCGCATTCGTTTCGGACTTTTCGAAACGCGCTTCCATCTTTTCCACCAAGGTGTTCCTCTTTTTAGCGAAGTCCTTGAATTTAAAAATCTTCAATCAGCGTGTATGCGAATGCTGAAATATCGCGAAGAACAGCGCTTTATCTTAGCAGGGATTCTAACGTATGTGGGGCGACGGGAAATATTAAGAGTCACTAGACCGAATAACCTTTCTCAGTTGTACGAGTATCGGTGGATCCGTTTAAAAACAAGCAGCGACTCTGGTGAAATCGTCGTGCAATTATTTAGCAATGGACAAATGAATTCATTTATGCGTTTAATACCCGGGACGTTCTTTGTGTGCACTGATTGTGCGCTGTCGTTTCAGGTCACTTCAAGTTTAACTCCGTTGTCGATTTGTGCAAGAACCACAAAAAGCTCTTCGTATTTTGCCACCATGAGCAACATTGAGACCTCGATGCCGGAGATTATCGAAACGCTACGACAAAAATTCTCACAAGGGCATTTTGAAGATGTCAAACATCCTCCCAAAATATCTTATATCCCTGCATTCAATCCACTAACCAACCCGATCAAAAAGGTAAAGAGAACTCGCCAGTTGCACTCCCTTAACGATTCTTCTTTCGTTGAATTTCTAAGAAAACTGAATCCCTCATCCGAGTTGGTTCAAGATACATTAATCGCCTCATCGCTTACTATGAACTGTACCATGACAGCCCTAGCTTCCCGTTTCCCCCCTTTTAGTAAAATGGATTCTCTGGCTGATTTTATTTCGAAATTCGAAGACATTCACCTTGGAGAAACTATTAGCTTTCGAGTGTTGGCACAAGTAAAGAAATGTGTTTTGTACTCTACAGGATCGATGCCCTACAAGTGTGCTTGTGAGCTGGTGGAACAAAACAACTCCAAAATTAGACTCTCTGCAACTATGGAGAGAGATTCTCGGCTTGGACCGATACACCCTTTGTCATATCACTCCAGCAAAGAAAACTCCAAGCTCTACTTTGAGAGGATGTTTGGTATGGCGCTGACTGATTTGCGGAAATCTGGGCCTCAGCTTTTGTGGTTAACAGCGCATAGAAGTTCTTATAAGAGTGTGGAGGTGGAGTGCAGAGGAGTCCTTGATAGCCGATGGGAATGATTTCGTTTTTTGAAGAACTACTTCAGTGGTCCTCAAATTTGTAGCCATAGTTTTATGGAAATGATGACAACACAGCTTTCATTCCTATCTGTTTTCATGTTGATGGCTGGATTTCTCAGACTTCCAAGTATAACCGGCATTTCGATTTTCCGTATTTTTTTAAAGATTGTTTTGACAATTTGATTGAGTTCCAAGTGATTTTTTAACGTCCAGTTTACTGTGGATCCAGCCAATGAATACAAAGAGGAGGTCTCTAGTATGCAATTACTTGTGCTGAATCCCAAGCCGACAATCTTCCCAATACTTATCGAACTACAGGTCGCAATGTAGAGAGCTCTCTGTCAAGGATTGACGCAACAATTTGTGACACGGAAATGGGTCTTGGATTAAACTTGTTACATTTTTTATATCTACAAGCTGAAGAAAGCAGGTAGACGACAAGTAGTTAACTAAAGTCCTAATACTCTGCGATGAGAGAGGAAGGTCTATACGTAGAGTAATCAAATGATTTGTGTTGCCGACTGACTTCTAGAGTTTTTGTTAACAAGTGTAAAAAACTGGGTTAGTTCAGGTGTGCACCACGGTGCATTCTTCGAAATTTGGGCAAATTATCTAATAGCAATCTGTTATCCACAAATTCATAAATACTTGTAAGATTTCTTGTTTACATAGAAAATACATTGCTCAAGCAAACGCCCTAGAGTTACCATGCAACTATTGAACGATGCTTTCGTCTGTCTGTCTCCTGTCACTCAACTTCCTCCTAAGCTCCTTGGAGGTTCATTCCCTCAGTTCATCAGCACTGTATGCTTTCCGGCATGAAGCACAGGCGGCAGAATCAGTGAGCATGGAAGGAAATGAATGGAGAGTTCAAACAGGGGCAGAGGTAAATTCGTCGCCGGTGATTGATAAATTTGAAGGCACAAACACAACAGGTCGAACTGTGCGATATTGTTTTGAAGTTCAAGAAACTAAGTGAAGGACAGTATCTCGGACTTGGTGTTTTGAATCAAATTAGTCGGCTTGTAAGCA
>Ga0105053_10004436_pt1 | contig 20719 bp, 19 predicted proteins | sample BON01_FD_78093 | JGI IMG/M metagenome (GOLD analysis project Ga0105053, IMG submission 78093) | Freshwater microbial communities from Lake Bonney liftoff mats and glacier meltwater in Antarctica - BON-01 | ecosystem: Environmental > Aquatic > Freshwater > Ice > Glacier meltwater | place: Lake...
CGCGATGAGCGCTTACCTGGCTTATTTCGCGTGGGGGTTATCGGCTTCGAGTTTAGGCCTCCATTCGCCGGAGGCGGTGATCTCCAGTCCTTGGTCGTTGGTGGCGCGAATCGTAGCGAAGAGTTTCCGATTGAGTCTCAGCTTGATCGTTTGATAGGCGGGATCGGGGGCGAGATTGGTGAGCTCCCAGGGATCGTTTTTGAGGTCGTAGAGTTGTTCGATCTCCTTTCGCGGGGCGAAGAAATAAGCCTGAGCCGGGGTCAATTTTCCGTGCCGGTTCATCTCACGCAGGAGGGGCAAGATCGGGCGGACATTGTCCTTGTTGAGGTAACTTTGATTCGCATCGTAAGGCACTTCGGGCATGAAGTTGTAGATGTATTTAAAGCGGTCTTCCACGACCGTGCGGCTGCAGTCGACGACTTCATCCCAGCGGTCGCGAGCGGCGAAAATGGATTCGTTCGCTTTATACGATGGATTGGCGAGGAACGCTTGGCCCTGCATTTGATCAGGCAGGGGGACTCCGGCCAGAGCCAGAATCGTGGCGGTGAGATCGATACCTGACACGAGGTCGTTTACGACGCGGTCCCGGCCGATGCCTTTACCCCAGATGATCAAGGGACACTTGATTCCATCTTCGTAAAGGTAGCCTTTGCCGCGTATTTGGCAGCGGCCATTGTCGCCAATCCAGATGATGATGGTGTGATCGAGCTCTCCCCGTTTCGCCAGATCGTCGATGATGGATTGAGTGTCGGTGTCGGCCTGTTCGATCTGGTCCAGATAAGTGGCCCAATCGAGTCGAACTTCCGGGGTGTCGGGTAAGTAGGGCGGGATGCTCACGGCGGCGGGATCGACGGGGTCTGCTTTGCTGGCCCGCAGCTCCTGCCAGCGGGGATCTTCGGCTTGGCGATGGGTGCCCTGGAGTTGGATTTGTTGGAAGAAGGGCTGTCCGGGCTGACGCGGGCTTTTGTCGAACATCGTCTCGTCCAGTTTGACGTTGATATCGAGCTTGCCGGATTTGAGGGCCAGGAGTTCAGAACCGAGTAGATTGATGTAGCCGGCCTCTCGCAGGTAGTGGGTGAGGTAGTGCCAGCCGGGGGCTCCCGCGACATTGCTCCGGTGGTTGTGACCATTGGACGAAGTCTGATACATCCCGAGCATCAACGCGGTGCGGCTGGGGGAACAGATGGGGGAGTTGGTGTAGAATCGATTGTATTGGATCCCCTCGCGAGCCATGCGGTCGAGCGTGGGGGTCTCCACGCCGGGGGTGCCGTAGGAGGCGAGATCATTGCCGATGTCCTCTGCCATGATGAGCACAATGTTGGGTTTGGTCGCGGTCGCCGCGAAGGACGGTACCAAACCGGCAAGCGCGAGGAGTAATGCAGTATTGAGCACGCGACTAATGAGGGAGCTAGCACGATTCATGGGCAGAGGGGAGGTGAACTGTTTTGAGACTGAGACGGGTTGATCGGAGCGACTGACGTCAGCGGTGTCAGTGTGATGATAGGGTTTCAAAACTGCCCAGAGATTGCACTCGGCGAGTCCTAGATGGGACGGTTTTTGGGGGAGTGAACGGAAGCGGATTTCCGAAATAGCATTGTAGTCGGGATGGGTTGTTTGGCGGTCTGCGGACTCGACCATGCGAGGGACAGGGCGGGTAATTGGCCGGTGGTCCGGTAGGACAGGGTGAAGGGATGCAGGCCTGCTTTGAGGCGGATGGATCCACTCGCTTCGGATCCGTCATGATTGAAGTCATCGTCGATGACCTGCGAGTCGTGGATGCGAAGGTGGGTTCCGGCATCGGAGCGGGCGTGAAATGTCCATTCTCCGTCCGTGGGCACTTGAAGGTACCCGCGGTATCTGAGTCCGGCGTGGGTCGGTCGTGAAACTTGGTTGGCGACGTCGAACGAGGGGACGGTGGTGGTCCTGACGGGGGTGAGTTCGTCGAAGTTGGGGACCCAAGGCCAACTCCCCTCGTAAGCCGCAACCTCAACGCCGGAAGTCACCTTGAGTAACAAGGCCGGAACGAGTTCTTCATCATAAGGGCGGGGTTGAGTCTCATCGGTGCTGGGGTCGAAAGGATCGTCCCGTTCGACTTGGCGCACTTGGAGCACGCGATCTTTCATGCGTTGCTGAAGCAAAGTGAAGTAGGTGGATTTGCCGGCAGGAGGGGTTTTGAACAGGTTGTGCGCTTCCTTGAGATCGGTTCGGACGTCGTAGATTTCAAAGTCGTCAGCGTGTGATTGAATATCGGTGCGAACGCCCTTGTAGCCATCGAGAAAAATGACCTGCTGATTGTTGCGCTGCTGCCCGGCATGGTGGGTGAACTCCGCATAGTCGGGCACTCGGCCGCTTTGATTGAACTCGATGTAGACGATCCCCTCGCGCTGGACGCCCGAGCCGGTGAGGAGGGGCACGAGAGGAACGCCGTCGCTGCGCGCCGGCGTGGGCAGGCCGGCCAGATTACAGAACGTCGCCATCCAGTCCTGAAACTGGGTCGGGGTTTGATCGATACGTCCGGGGGAAATCGTCTCGGGCCACCAGGCGAAGGTCGGCTGGCGGACGCCCCCTTCGTAGGTATCTCGTTTGATGCCTTCGAAAGGACCGAATGAATCAAAGGCGTCGGCGGCGTATTCTCCGTCGGTCAGGTAGTGAACATTGTGCGGGCCGTTGTCGGCGGTGAAGACGACCAGCGTTTGGTCGGCGATATTCAGATCCAGGAGGGTTTGGAGGAGGTCGCCGACGTTGTCATCCATGCGGCGAACCAAGCCGGCGAAACGCTCCTCTTCATCAGTCCATCCCCGGTTGGTGTGTTCGGGGTGCCGCCACGAATCAACGGTACCGGTCGCGGTGTTGATCATGTGACCGGGTTCACCAGTCCATTGCACGCCGCCGGTGAGTCCGCCGCCGGCGGGATAGGCGGTGGTCGGGAGTTGCAGCGCGGCATGGGGCGTGTCGTAGGCGAGATAGAGAAAGAAGGGCTGCGCAGCCTTGGTGGTCTCGTGGTCGATGATCCATTTTTTGGCGCGAGCGGTGAACAGATCGGGCGTGAAACATTTGTCGAGATCGGCCGAGATTTCGCGCTCGTTTTCATACAGTTCCTTCGGGGCCCGGTGGGACTCGTTATTGCCGAGGAGCCAAGTGTTGCCGGGGTAGTGTTGATGGCCATCGACGTGCCGGACGTAACCGTGGAAAAAATCGAAACCACGTTTGGTGGGGTAGGCGGTCCACGAGGCGGGAGAATCGCCCTCACCCTGCAATCCGTATTTACCGATCAGCGCGGTGGCGTAGCCGGCGTGTTGCAGGGTGCTGCCGAGCGAGTGGTTGTGATCAAGGGCGTTGTCGAAATCGGTGTTGCGGACGTAAGCATGTCCCTGGTGGACCCCGGTGAGCAGGGTGCCGCGAGCGGGGGCACAAACGGGCGCGCCGGTGTAGTGTTGATTCAAAATTATCCCCTCACGGGCCATACGATCGAAGTGGGGCGTGCGGATTTTTTTGTCTCCCTTTACGGCGTTTTGCCAGAGGATGCCGATGTCACCGTAACCGAGGTCGTCGGCCAGAATGAAAATGATATTAGGCCGCTCGAACTTCTCGGACGGATTAGGGGGATTGAGGGCCTTGGCGACTTCCATGCCATCGGAGGTGCCGTCGCCATCGGAATCTTGGGCTGTGGCCAGGGTCGTGAAACCGAGGGTGACGGCAAGGGCGAGGGAGCCGAGGCGAAGGAGGCGATAATACGCGGGAGCCAAACCGGGGGAGGCGGTCATGATCGAAGGGGCGAAAAACACGTTCATGTTAAACAAGGATTCTAAGCAGATCAGGGGGGCGGCTAGGGTGAGTCGATGAGATCTATCAGCATATCGCGGCGAACAGGAATTACTCTTCTACGCTAGCGTTCAATGGGCCTTCGCCGGCAGATTATAAAGGATGAGCGAAGATTGAGCTGGGGGGGGGTGATCGGAGGGAGGCTCGAGGGGCGGACTTTGGTCTATCGGCAATGAGGAAGCGCACCAGCATGGTGGTATGGTTGGTTATGTGCAGACGTTCCGCCGGGAGGGGGGAGGCGATGAAAGGGGAGGACCCCGCTATCCGAGTTTTCTTGAACGATAACAATCCTAACGCGAATCGAGTGGGAGGGTTTTTGACCAATGACGGTGGGACGGCCGATGGGCTGGAAACTCACGGCAAGTGGCTCTACGGAGGTAAGCCGAAGCTGCTTCCCGGCACGTTTAAGGAGTGGCGCGAAGAGGTTCCTTTGCGTGATCGAAAAAACGGAAATCAGTCCGAAGGCGGGCGGGTTTGGCGGGAAGCGGCCGACGACTGCCGGGCCATTGCTGAAGCGGCGGGTCGAACCCTGCTAATCGCCAACAACGAATATGGTTTGGGCAGTGGCGCCAACGTGGCGGGCTTCGACCGCCACCCGACGGGTCCTGCTCCTTTCGGGGGTGGTGATGGAGCATGTGATCTGCGAGTTTATGACCTGTTTCTGGGATCTAACCCGAGGAAGTGAAACCGGACTGCTCGATAAATCGGCCGAGTATCGATTAAACCCCTTTCATCTGGGCATGATCTTGTTGGCTCCAAAGCCGGGAGGCGACTTCATCCCGACACTCAGGACGGATCAACGCGCCGTGCACGAATTTGTCGCGGTGCGTGCCACCCGGATGAAAGATAGTTCCGACGGATTTGGGGAACTCGTCACGCTGGCTCCCGCAGACTTTTCCGACCCACTCTCCTTGCCGCCTCTCACGATGACACAATGGGTCTGGGCTCCCGCAACAACGGGAGGGCGCTGACCCTAGATTTTGCGGTAGGATTTGATGGCAGAGACTACGGGGTAGGGCTAAGAGTTCACGGAGCGATGATTAGAGAATCGGTCACGCCGAGGAGATTTTCGCTTGAAAGGATCATCCCACCTGACGGGGAATGGCTCGCGGTAGACAAAGAAACAACACCCCGACGAGGGGGGGGGGGGATTTGATGCCCTGAAATTTCAATCGACTGTTGGTTGAGATGCCTTTGCCCTTGTCGCTTGAGGTATTGGCTTCTAACGCTGGATCTTCTGTTTTGTGCCTGTAGCTCAGTTGGATAGAGCACCTGCCTTCTAAGCTGGTGGTCGTGGGTTCGAATCCCGCCAGGCACACCATTTCTACACTTCCGAAACTTTCAAATTTGCAACATGTCGATTCAACGGTGTCATTTCAAGCCATTCAATTCGGGTAACTGAGGTGATCCGAATTTTTATATGATCGAAGATGTACTAATTTCAGAACGAGACGATGGCTTCGAGCCTGAGGTATGGGCGGATGCAATTTGGGAACAATGCGCGGCAGGCCTTTGTTTGATCGATGAGGCAGGTCTGGTCGTGCGAGTGAATCAGGAATTTGCGACTAGTTTGGGGCGAACAATCGGCGCGCTGGAAGGGCGTTCGATGACCGATCTGCACCCGGCGGACACTCAAAGTGCGATGATGGCATTGCATGAGGCGATGTTTGACGGGAAGCCAGAATTTGTCTGGTCGGCGAAGGACATGGTGTTTTTGCACGCCAACCAGAGGCCAATTGTCGCCTTTGCCCGGAACCGAAAAGTCACCCGGCCAGATGGAGTCACGCTTCGACTGATTACCATGTTGGAAATGAGCCAGTTGGGGCGGGATGATGATCTCGCGGAACAGGTTCATCGGGCGAAAAACTTCGCGGCATTGGCGGGAGTGATTGCGAACGATATCAATAACTTACTTTCGATCGTGCTGGGTTACACGGCACTCTTGCATGACCCAAAAGCCGACGTGGGGCGAATCAAAATTGTCGCGGAGGGGGTAGAGGGCGCCGTGGGTCGCGCTTCAACGCTGGTTCGGCAGACGCTGTATTTGGCCCGCAGACCGGATCCGGTGACCAAGGTGGTCGATTTTGCGCGGTTTGTGGAGCACACGGTGGGGAGCTTGCGGGGGGCGATTGGGAACCGTCCGATCGAAATCGATATTTCCCTGAGTCGAAAACTGTCCGCCGTGCGGTTGGACCCCGGACAGATGACCGATGCTTTGGGCGAGTTGTTTGAACTGATCAGGGCGGCCGAACCCAAAGCGGGTTGGCCACTCAAGGTGACGACTCGCCTGGCTGAAGGTGCTCAGGTGCAGCACCGGTTTCCCGATGCGGACAGTGAAAATTACGCGGTATTCGAGATCATGCATCCGTCGCAACCGCGTTCGGCGAGCCGGTCGCCGTTTTCGGTGCAGACTCCACCCGAGCCCAAAACGGGTCTGAATCTTGGGGTGACCATGGTCGAGCGAATCTTGGATGGTCACCGCGGCTTCCTCGGACGCGAAACTCTCACGGGGGATGGAATCGTGTTTTCCGTCTATTTACCGTTGATGACTGAGCCGAATGAAAGTGAAGCGGCGGTGGCTTCGCGGGTAACTGTCGCCGCCGATAACGGCGGGGGGAACCCGACGGTATTGGTGGTGGATGATGAGTCGGGCCTGCTTGATATGATCAAGTTGGCCCTGGGTCGACGGGGCTACACGGTGCTGACAGCGAGCACCGGTGAGGAAGCGGTGGAAATCTACGGTAAACAGCCGTCTCGCATTGATCTCGCGATTTTGGATTTGGTGCTACCGAACATGAGTGGGTGGGAAGTTTTTGACCAGATGCGCGAGATAAACCCGGGCGTTCGGGTGTTAATCATGAGCGGTCATTTGGAACCAAAGTTACATTCCGCCGTGCGACGATCGGGAGCCAAAGGGTTTATTCAAAAACCGTTTTCGATGACGACGTTCTGCCGTCAAGTGGCGGAGGTCTTTGCTTAAGCAGTCGGGCGATTTCTAGTCGGGGCTGCCGGTGAATTGGTAGTTGGTGTTGAAGATCAATTCGATGTTCTTCGAGACCCAGACCCGCACTTTTATTTTGCCGCTGGTCGGGTCGGTGGGATCGGCCTGGCCTTCGACCCGACGTGGTTCGTCTTTGCTACTGAAAGCCTCCCCGTTGAAGTAAACGCGTTCGCCGGCAGCCAGGCGGCGGAGGTCGTCGTCGGATAAAGTAATCGAGAGTCGCCCTTTTTCGTTATAGAAAAAAAACGGAAACACCTTGGCGGTATAAGTGGAATGGTAGGTCTGCGCCTCTCGTTGGAACGGCGGCATGGTCAGGGTGACGGCGCCGATATAGATGGAGGTCTTGGCGGTGGCGACCGTGGCTTCAGCGTAGATGGCAGCGAGGGGGGACGGGGGCGGAGGTGAATCGACAGACTCCTGGGCAAATAGGGCAGTGGAGCAGGTGAGTAAAGCGACGCAGAGTCGATGCATTGCCCTCACCTTGCGCGGCAGAGCGGGCGCGGCAAATGAAACTTGGGGCGGCAGCGATTGATCTTTCGCGTTGCGCGGGTGGAAGGGGCCGAGTCTGCTCGCGGGCAGTATGGCAAAGAAATCACAAGCGACATGGGGGGGGCGGTTCTCAGCGGGACCGGCGGATTTGATGATGGCGTTCAGCGAGTCCGTGAGTTTCGATAGCCGGCTGGCTCCGTTCGATATCGCAGGCAGCAAAGCACATGCGGCCATGTTGGCCCACGTGGGACTGATCACGGCGAAGGAGCGCAAGGCGATTCACAAGGGGCTCGATACGGTGGGCGCAGATATCGCGGCAGGCAAATTTAAGTGGGATGCGGCGTTGGAAGACGTGCACATGAACATTGAGCAAGCGCTCACGAAGATCGAACCGGCGGCGGCGAAGTTGCACACCGCGCGCAGTCGCAACGATCAAGTGGCGACCGATATGCGGCTCTTCTTCAAGTGGGCGTGTGGTGAAGTCGATGCACGGTTGGCCGAAGTGCAGAGGGCATTACTTGGATTGGCGGAACGTGATGGTCACGTGATGATCCCGGGTTACACGCATTTGCAGCGCGCGCAACCGGTGCAAGTGGCGCATCATCTCGCGGCATACTTGGAAATGTTTGATCGTGATCGCACGCGTTTCGCAGACGTGGCGGATCACGCGAATTGGTGTCCGCTGGGTGCCGGGGCATTGGCGGGTTCGACGTTGCCGATTGATCGCGAATTTACGGCCAAGGAGCTGGGCTTTGTGGATGCGCGCGGCCGACCGCGGGTGACGCAAAACTCGATGGACTCGGTGGCGGATCGCGATGTATTCGTCGAATTTGCCACGGCGTGCGCCTTGGTGGGCACCCATTTCTCCCGGTTGGCGGAGGACCTAATTTTGTGGTCGAGCAGTGAGTTTGGTTATATTAGCTTGCCGGATACGTTCTGCACGGGGTCCTCGTTGATGCCGCAGAAGAAGAACCCCGATTCGTGTGAACTGTTGCGTGGTAAAGCGGCCCGTTTGCTGGGCAACCTGACGACCCTGTTGACTCTGACCAAGGGCCTGCCGCTCACCTACAATCGCGATCTGCAGGAAGACAAACCACCGGTATTCGATAGTTTCGATCAGACTGTGATGTCGTTGCAGGTTTTGGCGGGAACGGTTGCGGGAAGTGTGATTCAGCCTGAGGCCTGTGCGAAGGCGGTGGCAGATCCGGCGCTGTTGGCCACTGATCTCGCGGATTATTTGGTCGAGCGGGGCGTGCCATTCCGGGAGGCGCACCACGTGGTGGGCGCGGTCGTCAAATTAGCCGAGACTGAGGCGACGCCGTTGGACAAACTGCCGACGGATAAAGTGCAAAAAATCCACCCTAAATTGGGTGAAGACTGGGCGGTGGTGTTTGATTTGAAGCGGGCGGCGGCGCGTCGCGAAGGCACGGGCATGCCGGGACCACGACAGGTAAAAAAACAATTGGCGCGATGGCGTAAGCGTCTGGCCTCCTAGGGGCGGAAAAGATCCTTGTGATCCCAAGATTGATTCCCACGGAGAAAACCGATCCGGAGCTTGCTCCGTTTCGGTCGGGGTTATTGTTCGGTTTCTTCAATGCGCTGACCTGGCAGATCGGCATTGGCACGCCGATGGTGCTGTTTTGCGAGCAGTTGGGGGCGTCGCCATTTCAGGTGGGGTTGGCCTACTCGTTCGTTTTCCTGCTCACGCCGATTCAGATTTTGGCGACGGCGCTTTTGCCGCGCTATGGTTACAAGCGCGTGATGTTGGGGGGCTGGGCGGCCCGGACGGTTTTTCTCATCGTGCCCGTGTGGTTAGCGATAGTGGCGCAGCGGTGGGGGTTGCAGCCCTGGATGGCCCCGGCGCTGGTGGGCAGCGTGTTTGGGTTCTGTTTCTTCCGCACGATCGGGGCGGCCGCGATCATGCCGTGGCTTTACTCGATCTTACCGCCGAAAGCGCGGGGCCGCTATTTCGGGACTGATCAGTTTATTTCGGGAATTGCGGGAGTCGGGACGTTACTTGCCTGTGCGGGGTTGTTTGCTTTTTTACCGATCTACACGGCCCTGCTGATTCAATATGGCATCGCGCTTTTCGGCTCTTACATGAGTTTCGCATCGCTGCGGAAGCTGCCCAATGCGCCCAAGCCGCCGCCGACGAAGTTGCTGCAACTGGTGAAGGACACGCCGCGGCATATGTTTACGCCGTCCCCGTTTCGCCGGTTCCTTTGGCTGGCGGTTTTTTACGCGGTATTGACGACGCCGATCCCACCGTTTTTGGCCTATTACCTGAAGGTCGGGCCGCAACTTGCCGCTGGCCAAATCATGGGATTCGAGGTTCTACGATTTGGGGGGGTGATCGTGGCGGCGGCTTTTATTCGGCGACGAATTGATCAGAGGGGGGCGCGTCCATTTTTCCTGCTCACGATGGTGCTTTATGTCTTAGTGGGACTGTTTTGGTGGTCTTATTTACAAGGAATATTGTCGGGGTTGCTGGTGATTTATGTTGCTTACTTTGTCCTAGGATTGGCCGCGGCGAGTTGGACGCTCGCCAATCTGAACTACCTCGCGCAGGTGGTGGATGAAAATAATCGGGCGTTGATGGTGGCGGTGATGGGGGCGGTCACGGCGTGTTGTGGCGGATTGGCGCCGATCGCTTGGGGGCTTATTTTGAAAGTGGATGGTATCGGGGTGAAGGCCGCGATCGACGTAAATGCGTTTCAGTTATTTTTCCTCTTTATGCTGGCGGGGGTGGTTGTGCTGTCGTCCTTGTTGGCGCGTTTGGCGGAGGACAAGGAAGCGCAGGTTGATGCACTCGTGATTGGAAACGCGGTGCTTAGGCCCTTCCGGGCGGCGACGTATTTGGTCAGTCTAGTGGATCTGCGGGAGCTGGAAAAGAAGCCACCGGGACCAGGGGAGGAAACATCTGAGTCCAAAACGTGACCCACTTATGATCATGTCGCGCGTTGGAGTCACGTTGGGGTTATGGCTGGGCTGTCTGGTGATTACCGGATGCATGAGTCCGCGGCGGACGCAGTTTGTGGATGTGCCGTCACCGATCCATAGCGCGAAGGTGGCGGTGATTTCGGCTGATGCCGAGGTGGTGCGGTTGCGCATTTCGGGACCGAATGAACTCGTTTTTCTTGCCCTGGTGGAGCCGGAGGTGATCGAGGACGGGCTGTATCTGTTTCCCAGCTATATTTCCAAACCGACGGTGAGTGAGCGACTCGAGGTGCCGGTGGTGGAGCTGGACTTGCCCATCGCGTGGCGCGACCGAATCTTTTGGGTGGAGCAGGACAGGGCACCACGGTGGTATCAGGTGTTTGCGCGTCGGGTGAGAACGATCCAGCGGCGGCAACTGGAGTTACCGTTGGACACCGTCGAGGATTTGCCCGCCCGAAATAGACCGTAATCAAAAACGTTGCCTGACGGGGAGGCGGAGCGTGAATCTGGGGCTTCTTTTAACGCATGCCCAATATCCGAATCCTGTCCGACCGAGTTGCCAACCAGATCGCCGCTGGCGAGGTGATTGAGCGCCCGGCGGCGGTGGTGAAGGAGTTGGTGGAAAATGCGCTTGATGCGGGGGCGACTCGGATCGAAGTGGAGTTTCGGCATGGCGGGCGGTCTTTGATGCGGATCGAAGATAACGGCCATGGGATGAACCGGGACAACGCGCTGCTGTCGTTGGAGCGGCATGCGACGAGTAAGATTAACGAGGCGGTCGATCTCGATCGGTTGAGGAGTTTTGGGTTTCGGGGCGAAGCGGTGCCATCGATTGCGAGTGTCTCCAAATTTACCCTGCAGACGCGAGTGAAAGGGGAGGAGTTGGGCACGGAGATTTTGGTGAACGGCGGCAAGATCGTGCACGTGCGGGAGTGCGGCCGGCCGGTGGGCACCCGGATTGAAGTGGCGCATCTGTTCAACTCGGTGCCGGCGCGGCGAAAGTTTTTGAAACGGGATCAGACCGAGGCCGCCCATATTGTGGCGGGGGTCAGGCTTTATGCGCTGGCGAGTCCGCAGGTGGCGTTTTCGTTGATCGAGGATGGGCGGACCTTGTTCAAATCCCCGGAGTGTCCGGAACTCGTGGATCGGGTCGGGGAGATATTTGGCCGTCAGCTCGCGTCTCAATTGGTGCCGATCGAAGCGAGCGAGGGCACGATGAGTTTGCGGGGGTTAATCGGGCGGCCGGGAGTGGGACGTTCGACGCGGCACGAGATGATTATCTTCGTGAATGGGCGGCCGGTCGATAATCGAACGCTCAATTACGCGTTGATTGAGAGTTATCATGAATCGTTGCCGAAGGGGCGATATCCGCCGGCGTTCGTGTTTTTTGACCTGCCGCCGTATGAGGTGGATGTGAATGTGCATCCGGCGAAAAGGGAGGTTCGTTTCCGCAGTGAGCCGCAAGTGCGCAGCTTTGTGATTCGCACCGTGTTGGAGCGCTTGAGGGAATTGAATGCGGCATCGGCTGCGGCGGAACGCGGGGGAGCCACCCCGGTAGTTTCGCCCCCGGTACCGCTGCCAGCGGCGGATTTACGCACGACTTGGCGGGACGTTGAAGCGCGTGAGGTGACGAGTCCGAAATCACTCCCGCGGCCGGCGATGCCCGGTTCTTCAGCAGGGTCGAATTTGGGTGAGTTGCGGCAGCCCGCGCGAGTGGGCCCGGCGGTGGAGTCAGTGCGCACGACCCCGGCGGGCGTGGCGGCGATGGCGCGACGCTGGAGATATGTAGGAACCGCCCATGCCCACTATGGAATTTTTGAAACCGGGGCGGGGGTGGTGTTATTGCACCGGCGGGCGGCGCATGAACGGGTTTGGTTCGAACGATTGCAGGGGGAGTTTGCGGCGGGCGAAGTGACGGGGCAGCGGTTGTTGCTGCCGGTCCCGATCGAATTGGATCCCGTGGCGTCGGCATTGTTGCTGGATCGCCTCACCTTTTTGAGAGGTCACGGTTTTGAGATTGCGGAGTTTGGGCGAAATTTTTTCCGGATCGAGATGGTGCCCACGTGGATGGAGCCGAATGACGCGGAAGCATTCGTGCGCGATCTTTTGGGAGCGATTCGGGATGGGCGCTTGCCGGAAGATAATCCGGGATTGGCCACGGATGAGTTGGCGAAGATGGCGGCGGCGAAGGCGGTGCGATTGCCCGAAAATGCGGGTCCGGAGCAATGGCAGTCGCTGGTTGAGCAGCTCTTTGCCTGCCAAATTCCGCTCACGAGCCCGACTGGAAAGCCCACTTTTTTCGAAATGTCTCACGGCGAGCTCGCGCGAAAATTTCAGAAATAACTGAAGGTGAGCATACTAGGGGGGGGGAGGGAGGCGTGTAAGCGCAAATTGGTGGCCTGCGTCCCAGTTTGAGAGTGACCACGGGAATCGGGATTGGCACCGTTCTCGCTGCGGGAGCATCCGACACCAGTTAAATTTCACCATGGCTACAGCAAAGAAAAAGACCGCTTCCTCAAAGTCGGTTACCACTAAAGCAACGTCTCGCAAGACGCCCCAGCGTCGTTCGAGCGACGACCCGGTCGCGTCGATGAAGGAATCGATTCTGCGACATCTTAACTATTCGCAGGCGCGAGACGAAACGACTGCCACCCCTCGAACTTGGTTTTTGGCGACCTCAATGGCCGTGAGAGATCGCGTGATCGATCGCATGATCAAGACTCAGGCATCGCACAATAAACAGAATGTGCGCCGCCTTTATTACCTGTCGTTGGAATACCTGATGGGGCGTTTACTCGTCAGCAATCTGCAGAACGCGGCGGTGTATAAAGACACCCGCCAGGCCCTCGATGAGTTGGGCGTAGACTGGGAAGAGCTCCGCCGAGCGGAAGACGACATGGGACTGGGCAACGGAGGGCTTGGCCGACTCGCCGCGTGTTTCTTGGATTCACTCGCGACCCTAGATATGCCGGCGATCGGCTACGGCATCAACTACGAGTTTGGACTGTTCCGGCAGGCGTTTGAGAATGGCCATCAAGTTGAGCATCCCGATAGCTGGATGATCTACGGCACGCCGTGGGAGTTTATGCACCCAGAGTATCAGCAAGAGGTGCAAATTTATGGCACGGTGGAGAACATCTTCGATGACAATGGGGACTACCGTCCGCAGTGGGTGAACACCGAGACATTGATCGGGGTGCCGAACGACATTCCGATTACCGGTTACGGCACGGAGACGGTGAATATTCTCCGGTTGTGGACATCACGGGCGGAGAAACCACTCGATCTCGATGTCTTTAACGCCGGGGGTTACGTTGAAGCGGTCCGGGCCAAGGCAACGAGTGAATCGATCTCGAAGGTGCTTTACCCGAATGACAAAACGGAGAACGGCAAAGAGCTGCGGTTGGTGCAGCAGTATTTCTTCGTGGCTTGTTCCCTGAAGGACATCATCCGCCGGCATTTCCGCACGGTGGCCAACGGTTGGCACAATTTTGCCGATAAGGTGGCGGTTCAGCTCAACGACACCCACCCCGCGATCGGCGTGGCGGAGTTGATGCGCATCCTCGTCGACGAAGAATCGATGAAATGGGATGACGCGTGGGCCATCGTGAATAAGACTTTTGGCTACACAAATCACACTCTCCTGCCCGAAGCGTTGGAGAAATGGAGCGTGCCGCTCTTCGAGCGCGTCTTGCCGCGTCACTTGCAGCTTATTTTTGAGATCAATCGTCGTCATCTCGAAGAGGTGGCCGCCAAGTGGCCGGGCGATGATCGCAAGTTGGAAGTGTGTTCGATCGTCGAAGAGGGTGGGGGGAAGCAACTCCGGATGGCCCATCTTTCGGTGGTGGGTTCGCATGCCGTGAATGGCGTGGCCGCGTTGCACACCGAGTTGTTGAAGCGAAATCTTTTTCCGGAGTTCAATGAACTCTTCCCGGGCAAATTCCAGAACAAGACCAATGGGATCACGCCGCGGCGTTGGTTGGTGGATTGTAACCCGCGTTTGAGTGCGTTGATCACGAAGACGCTAGGCCACACGGATTGGCCGCGGGATTTGGACATGTTGCAAAAGCTCGGCGATCGAGCGGACAACGCGGCATTCCAGAAAGAGTTCATGGCGATCAAGCGGGCGAACAAAGTTGATTTGGCTGCGCTGATCAAAGAGCTGTGCGACGTCGAGGTGTCGCCAGATGCGTTGTTCGACGTGCAGATCAAGCGGCTACACGAATACAAGCGCCAGCACCTGAATTTGCTGCACATTCTGGCGCTCTACCGTCGCTTGTTGCACGACCCGGATCTCGATGTGGTGCCGCGGGTGTTCGTCTTCGCGGCGAAGGCCGCGCCGGGTTACGATCTGGCGAAAAACATCATCCGCGCGATCAACGTGATTGGTGCCCGCATCAATGGAGACGAACGCATCCAAGGTAAGTTGAAGGTGATCTTTCTGCCGAATTATCGCGTTTCGATGGCCGAGCGGATTATTCCGGCTTCGGATCTTTCCGAGCAAATTTCCACCGCAGGTAAGGAAGCCTCGGGCACGGGCAACATGAAGCTCGCCCTCAATGGTTCGTTGACGATTGGCACGTTGGACGGTGCCAACGTCGAAATCGGCGAAGAAGTCGGCGAAGACAATATCTTCATTTTCGGCCTGACGGTGGAAGAGGTGGAGGCACGTCGCGCCGCCGGTTACAATCCGTATGATCACTATTACGCCGACCACGAACTGCGGGCGGTAATTGACTGGATCGGCTCGGATTACTTCACGCCGGGGGAGCATCATGCGTTTAGGGCGTTGCATCACAGTTTACTGGATGGCGGCGATCCTTACATGGTGTTGGCTGACTTCCGGGCTTACGCTGATGCGCAGCTCGCGGTGGATGCGGCTTACCGGGACACGAAGCGTTGGGCGAAAATGGCGATCTTAAATACCGCACGGGTGGGCAAGTTCTCCAGCGACCGCACGATTCGCGAATACGCTAGAGATATCTGGAAGCTTTCACCGGCTCCGGTGGAGTAAGCGCAAGTTTCAGTTCGCAACTCATCGCGCGCGCACCGGTCATAGACGCGTGCGCGCGTTGTTTTTTGGGCTGAGAAGGATGGCCGGTTGGCAGCAAACGGGAGGGAGCGCGTTTGCCCTGATGTTGGCGGCGGTGCTGACCGGGGGCACGGCGGTGGTTTCGGGCGAGGGCTTGCGGCTACAAGGGCAATGGGCGGGGAAAGTTCAGCTCGATTCGCGATTCCCGGAGATTCCTTGGCGGGTCAAATTGGATACGATGGTGGTGGGTGAGGGGGGCACGCGGGTGGAGTTGGTGGCGGACTTGCGGGGGGGCGAAGTGACCGTGCTGGTCAATAGTGGCGATAACCCCGGGGGATACACCTGGGCGTTGGCTTCGCAGACTTTGGCGGTGGCGGCACTGCAGCCCTTGGGGGCCACCCTCTGGCCGGAGTTGAGGGGCTTGAGTTTGGACGGGGAGCTGATGGTTTCGGGGGACGGCACTTGGGCGGATGGTCTGGCGGAGGGGGAACTGGAATTCCAGTGGCGGTCGGAACGACTGGGATGGTCGGAGTATGATCTGGAGTTGCGGGGCTTGGAGATCACGGGAGCGGTGAAGCTACGGAATTCTGCGGTGGAAGACGTCGCAGTGAACCTGAACTGGCGCAGTGCGACGGTGGGAGGATTTGCGCTGGGACCGGGGCGCGTGGAGATCGATTGCCAAGGGGGAGCGGTTTGGGCGGTGAAACGAGGGGAGGCGTCGGTTTGGGGCGGAGGAGTGGCGTTGGCTCCGTTTCGTTATGATCCAGCGGAGGGTAAAGTGCAGACGGCGATCGTCTTGAGTGAGGTCCTGGCGGATGAGTTGGCAAAACTCGTGCCGCGGGCGTTGGCCAGCGCATCGGGGAGGCTATCAGGGGAGATGAGAGTAAGTTGGTCGAAAGAATCGGGATTGCGGCCCGGCGGAGGTTCGCTCGCGATGGTGGCGACGGAGAGTTCGCAGGTGCGGATGGCCGCGGCTCCGGGGTTGTTGTCGAGTCGGGTGCCGAGTCGGATCGAAACGTTGCCGCAGTGGCTGGGACCGATCGCCAAATGGGCGAAGATTGAGAATCCCGCGCATGATGATTTGGTGGAAATCGAAATGGGGCGGCGAGCGCTGGTGGTGGAGCGACTGGAGGTGAAATTCAGTCCGGATGGGCGGGGCGCGATGAGGACGGTTCGGGCCGATTTGGTGGCGCGACCCGTAGGTTCTCCGGCGGTAAAGCGAGTTTCGTTTGGGATCAATGTGATGGGGGCGTGGGAGGACCTGGTGATGTTAACCCGCAGTAAAGGCGCGAGTATTACCGTCAAACCGTGAACGTAATGTGGCCCGGAGGGAACCGGGGGGGGACGGTGGAGTCTGATTGATTCACCCTTTTCTGCCCATGCGACTCCCGTCATTATTCGCCATCTCGGCAGCCCTCGTTTTTTCGAGCGGCTGCGTCCACATTAAAATCGACCCGATTGAGGTCAGGGCGGTCGTCGATGTGAACGTGAGGGTGCAAAGTGCGCTCGACGATTTTTTCGGTGATTTAGATCAAAAGTCTTCTACCATCGTCGCGGCGCCGGTACCGGACGCAGCAGGCTAATTTTTAATCATTGCTACCATGAAAACATTTTTAATTCGTTTCGGTTTTATCTGTTTAGGCCTGCTTGTTTTTACCGGTGGGCTGGCGGCTCAAGATTTGGGCGCGCTGCGCCAACGCATGGCTGATCGTTTGCCGACATTGGATCGGTTTAAGGAGGCAGGGGTGATTGGAGAAAACAATTTGGGCTACGTCGAGATTCGAGCGACGCAGCCCGATGCAACGGCGGTGACGGCGGAAGAAAATACCGACCGTAAGACCGTTTATGCCGCGATTTCACGGCAGGCCGGGGCATCTGCTGAATCAGTGGGGCGGGCTCGGGCTCGCCAGATTGCGGCGGGCAGTGCCAAAGGAGTCTGGCTGCAGAACGAACCGGGTGAATGGTATCGAAAACCGTGAGAGGTGGACGGGCGGTCAACGGTTTCACGCTAAGGTCACTGTCCTCGGTGGACAACTTGGTCATCGCAGCCCAAGATGACGGGCTATGTCGAATTACGCCGCTGCTCCCGATCGTTATAACCAAGTCCCTTACGCCCGTTGTGGGCGGAGCGGTTTGAAATTGCCGCGCTTGTCGCTGGGATTGTGGCATAACTTTGGTGGAGTAGATGCCTTTGAAAATGGTCGAAAAATGGCGCGTCGGGCGTTTGACTTGGGCATCACCCATTTCGATCTGGCCAACAACTATGGACCGCCTCCCGGTTCCGCGGAGGAGAACTTTGGCAAGATTATGGATCTCGATTTGGGGCCGTATCGGGACGAGTTGATCATTTCCACCAAGGCAGGTTACGGCATGTGGGACGGACCTTACGGGGAGTGGGGTTCACGCAAGTATTTGTTGGCGAGCCTCGATCAGAGTCTGGATCGCATGGGACTCGACTACGTGGATATTTTCTACTCTCACCGTCCGGATCCGGACACTCCCCTGGAAGAGACGATGGGGGCATTGGCGACGGCGGTGCACGGGGGCAAGGCGCTCTACGCCGGAGTCTCGAACTACTCGGCCGAACAAACCGTTCGGGCGCATGAGATTCTCGACGATCTGGGAGTGCCATTGCTGATTCATCAGCCGAAATACAATTTACTGGAACGTTGGGTGGAGCCGGAATTGCTGCCCGCGCTGACGGAACTGGGGATCGGATGTATTCCGTTTTCGCCGTTGGCTCAGGGGCAACTGACCTCGCGATATTTAAAGTCGATTCCGGAAGATTCCCGGGCGGCGCGCGCGAGCGGATTCCTGCAGCTGAGCGAAGTGGAGCATAACCAAACCAAGATTGTGGCGTTGGCTGGGATCGCGGAAAAGCGGGGGCAAACTCTCGCGCAAATGGCGCTGACTTGGGTGCTGCGGCAGCCGGCGGTCACGACGGTATTGATCGGTGCGAGTCGCACGAAGCAGATCGAAGAGAACGTGGCCTGTGCCACTGCCGCCGGATTCAGTGACGAAGAGATCGCGGCGATCGACGCAGCGTGCGCCGAGGGATCGCGGTGATGAATTTTGCGACTTGGCTACCTTTTCCTACTCCGTGAGTTTCTGGAAAGAACTCGCGGAGTGGTTTAACCCGCCGGATCCCGAACCGATGACGTTCGAGCCGGGATGGGAAGCTATCTTGCGGGAGACGGTGCCGGTCTACGGTCGATTGCCCGAGACCGTGCGATTGCGGCTGCACGAGAAAATTGTGCAGTTTGTGCAGCATAAGCACTTCGAAGGTTGTGGCGGACTGGAGCTGACAGATCGGATGGTGCTCACGATTGCCGGGCAGGCGGGTTTGCTCGGAGTGATGCATCCGGGGGATGCCTTTCCGAAGCTTCGTTCGGTGCTGGTTTACCCATCGGCCTACCGGACGACGGCAACGCATCGGGATGGAGCGGGAGTGGTGCATCAGCGGGAGACGGTGCGGCTGGGGGAATCATGGAGTAACGGCACCGTAGTGTTGGCTTGGGATGCGGTTCGGCAGGGGGCGCAGAACTGTTTCGACGGGCACAATGTGACGATGCACGAATTTGCTCATCAATTGGACCAGGCGGATGGACAAGGCGATGGGACGCCACGATTGCCAGATGCGCCGCGGTATAGCCAATGGGCGCGCATTTTGGAGACTGAGCGAGCGCTGTTGGATCGTATGGCTGAGGCGGGGCGGCGCACCGTGCTCGATACTTACGGCACGACCAATGCGGCAGAGTTTTTCGCGGTCGCGACCGAAGCATTTTTTGAGAAACCGCGACAGCTCGCGCGAAAACAACCCGAGCTCTACGCGTTATTGCGTGATTACTATCATCTCGATCCGGCGCCTTGGTTTACCAAAGGCTAGGAGGACTCATCGGGGGGCGTCTGGCTGGGCTGCAGGCGATGGCGGACGGCTTTGGCTGAGGCCGGCGGTAGGGAACGAGGCTGAGGAAGGACGACTCCGATACAGAAGATCATCCCGTCGCGTTCGGCATGCGGGTTGGCGAGGGCGAGTTGGCGGTCTCATCGTTCACGTGCGGGGCGAAGGCAGGTCGTGAGTCTCGGGTAACGCGTCGGCGCCTTTGACCGGCTCACGATCATCGCGGCGACGGGCATGGCTGAGCTTGTAGCGGAGGATGGTGCACAACCACGCACGGAGCTTGGCGGGGTCGCGGAGCTCTCCGAGTTTGGTCCAGGCGGTGACAAAGGCGTCCTGTGCGACGTCTTCGCTGGCGCCTAGATCGCCGGTGGAGGAGTAGGCGAGCGAGCAGAGCAGGCGCTGGTAGCGGGATACGATTTGCTCGAAGGCCGACTTGTTGCCAGCCAAGCAGGAGGTCACGAGGTCGGCGTCGCTCGTGGTTTCAGTCAGGGTCATTACGTCGGGTGTTTTCATGGTGCTGCTCAAAGAAGAGCCCGAACGGGGAAAGGAGGTGACAGACTTTCGGCTGTTTTTTTGGCGCTTAGGACATCTCGTATTTCATCCGCAGGGGATGTGGGCTGGATCCGGGTTTCAGGAGGAGGGTCCGAAAGAGGATGAGATGGGCGGCGAGGGCTCCGCCGACGCAGACCGGCGCGATTAAAGCGTAGGGGAGGTGGAAAGCCACGAGGAGAGGCGGTTCGGTGTCCCACGCGAAGGATAAAGGCGAGGACAGGACCGCGACGCGGACGACATTGAACAGGAGCAGAAGACCGACGATATTGAACATCCATGCGAGGCTTCGAAAGCGCGTGGCAAAGGGAGCGATCAGGAGGGCCAGAATTCCCGTGATGACGTCGAGATTGGAGCCGCTCCACGTCATGGTGGCGGGAATAGTGCCTTGCTTTGCCCACTGATGCAGGACGATTTCCAGAGGAAAACGAAAGCCGTGAAACGCGACGAGGACACCCGGAGTAAGGCCGGTGGCTAACCAGCCGCCGAGGGGAGAAATCGCGAGCATGATACTGACGATGTTGATGACCGCGAAGAGGATTATTAGGCGGGGCATGGGGTGGTCCGCGACTAGGCCGGTTTTTACGATCACGGTAAAGATCCCTAGCCAAATGGTGGTGACGATGGCGGTGGTGACGAGGCGGTAGGTAACGAGGGCGGGCGTGTTGCGGGAGGCCCGAGCTACGCCCAGAAAGAGCATCAGCACGACGGCACTCAGGATCGCGCAGAAGACGGCGACGGTGGTGGTTGAACCGGGTTGGAAACTGAATTCAGGAGGCATGGAGGAAGGAGGGGAGAAGTCGCAGGCGGGATTCCGGACTAGGGTTTGGTCACAGAGATCACGGAGCGATATCTGTGGAATCACTCATGAGCACGGTGGCGACGGTGTGGATCAGTCCCGTGAGGTCATGGATCATGGGTGAGTTATGGGGGCAGTTTGGGCGGGGAAGCAATGCTGCAGGGACAACGTGGATTTTACAAAAGGTAA